>ERZ808242.555-NODE-555-length-26580-cov-4.373007_pt1 | contig 26580 bp, 23 predicted proteins | sample MGYA00521244_ERZ808242 | MGnify/ENA primary metagenome ERZ808242 (study PRJEB31516, sample SAMN03275573) | gut metagenome | biome: mammalia-associated habitat; material: feces | host: Papio cynocephalus | place: Kenya | collected 2012-07-27 ... | reverse complement strand
TAATCATGTCGCATGTAGAGCGCCTTCCTTTAATATTTGACCATCATAATCACTTGAGCTTCAGTGCCATGCTGAGTTCTTTCCCTTATGTCGGTCAATATACGTCTAAGAAAGATGTGCTTTCTTATGTGCGCGACCATGTAAATAGCGACAACGCTTTAACCGTGGTTACTGGCTTACGCCAGGAAGCTATCAAGTTGACAGAAGCCGACTTGGATTCACTTCCACCACTAGTGTTTCTCAACAATTGTTTGCACGGTTATACTTGTAGCGCCAAGGCTGCCGACATACTCAGAAAAGAACACATAGAGCCTTATCCTGGCACAGCTAAACAAGCCGAAAAAGAAATGGCCAAGCTTTTTTTCTTTTTCTCGGCAAGTCCAGCTCTGTGTCCAAGCGCCGAGCATTTGGCTCCAGCTTTTAAGCAATGCATAAACAGTTGGCGCCAAGCTGGGCTGTATGGCGCTGAAGACATGATGTATACACTTCCCTACGCTTGTGAGGCCAAACTGTGTGGCAATTTTAAAGTAAAGACCCGTAGGCCTTGGCGTGAAAGTGACAGCCTAGAAAAAGAGCAAAACGCGAGCGCAAATCATGCCACTGACAGGATATGCATTAAGCTTTTTGCCGATGGAGCTTTGGGAGCTGGCACAGCTGCTATAAGCGAAGGCTATGTTAAAAATGGCCATCCCGTCCTTATTTATGATGACGATGAATTAGCAGCTATTTTACGTAAATGTATAACTTGGGAGGCGGATACGGCCATCCACACTATAGGAGATATGGCCATTGCTCAGGTACTGCGCATTTTGCGAAGTTGCGGCTCAAAGCCAGCGGGCTGTCGCTTTAAATTGCGTCTAGAGCATTGTCAATTTATTACTTTAAAGCAAGCTCAAGAGTGCAAACAATTGGGAATAACGCTTTGTATGCAACCTAATTTCAGCCATGACTCATTAGCTTACGCCCATAAACTCAGTCCGATTTGCTGTCGACGCAATAATCCGTTGCGCATGCTTATCGATCAAGTCGGCTTCTTACCAGGAAAAGATTTGCTTTGGGGCTCAGACGGCATGCCTTCAGGCTTGGCTCCAGCTTTGCAAAGTGCCCTTTTCCCTCCTCAACCAGAGCAAGCCCTCACCATAGAGGAAGTACTGTCTGGTTACAGTGCCGACTCAGCCTTTGGCTACCGGGAGTACATTATTGACGAAGAACAGCAAAGCGTAGTTTTGAAGCAGTGAAAGCTTATTTTAGCTCGAAAGACGGTTTTAGCGGCCTTCTGCAGGTTTTGCAATAAGTGGCTAGAATTGAGCGGCCTTCTTGGAGATGATTTGCAATGACTAATAATACAGAAATTCTTTACGCAGGCAAATTCATAAATTTAGTACGCGAAGGACGTTGGGAATATGCCCAGCGCAGCAAAAATGTCACCGGCATTGTAGCTATGGTGGCTTGTACTCCCAATGGAGAAGTGGTACTGGTAGAACAAGAACGTATTCCCTGCCACGGAAGAGTTATTGAGTTTCCAGCTGGCTTAGTAGGAGACAAAGATGGTTGCCATTCCGAAACTTTGGAAGAAGCGGCCCAACGCGAGCTTGAAGAAGAAACCGGCTACCGAGCCGAAAAAATGGTTTATTTAACCGAAGGGCCAGCCTCTGCAGGCATTACTTCAGAAATTATCACTTTTTATTTAGCCCAAAACATCAAGAAAGTTGGTCCCGGCGGCGGCGATAGTAGTGAAAAGATCCAAGTCCATTTAGTCCCTCTGGACGACGTCGAAGAGTGGCTTAAAGTAAAAATGGCTGCTGGTATCCAAGTTGATCTTAAAGTTTTCACAGGTCTTTATTTCTTATTAAATCAAAAGGTATAACCGAATTTTAGCGGATAGCTTTTTATATTATGACTACTTGTCAATCAGCGCAGAGCAAAAAGAGCTTCAGTTGGGGAGTTATCCCTATAGCTTTAGCGGCTGTAGGCTTTGCGCTGCTTCTTTTAATATCACTTTATATCTATAAATCCGGCCATTTTCAAATTGACAGCGTGGCTATAGGCGATTTAAACTTATCAGCGCACGCTCCCCAAGTGGGTATGAAATTGGCCGTCGCCAGTTCTGCTCCCAACCTTTGCGTCATTTATTCTGGCCTTCCCCCTACTCCTGTAAAAATTACTGTAGATGGGCAAGAGCTGGAAGTCAGCAACGATTGGTTGTTGGGACGGGCTTCGGCTCAGCCGAGTGCTTTAGCTGATGGAGAGCATATTTTTGCTATAAAATCCGGCCAATATGACGAACGCTGGCTAGTAGTTATCGATACGGTTCCTCCCAAAGTGAGCATTTCTCACCCCGTAGCCGGTTACAAATCCAACAAAAACAAAATTACTTTGCAAGGTACTGCCGATCAGCCCGGCGCCGTTGTCACAGCTTCCATAGGCGAGCATTCGGTGACAGCTCAAGCCAATGAGAAGGGCTTTTTCTGTCTAACCTTACCTACAAAGCGCGGCCTTTGTACTATAAATTGGAATGTGCATGATGAAGCTGGCAACTCAGTTTCTGGCCAACGTCAATTTATTTGCGACTTTGAGCCTCCTCAGGTAGAGCCGGTAATAGAACAAGCTCCAGTTACTGCATCTAATGGAAAAAGTTACGAACGCATAGACGTCGGACCCAAAGATCCTTATACCATTTTTATCAGCAAGGATCTCACTTTGGACATAAAAGCTACAGACGCCGATTCGGGAGTGGCCAAATTAGACATTTATGTAGATGGTGTTTTGCGCCAGAGTGTCGATAACACGGAATTTACCGTGCTTAAGGTAGAAGCTGATGGACAAATGAGCCAAGAAGTAATTTCGGCTAAGTCTAAAGATGACGACTCCAATTTAACTGACGCTTCAAAAACAGTTTCTGCCAAAAATACGCTAAACTATCGCTATAAATTGCCTACACTTTACGAAGGTACCCACGTAGCTGAAGTGATTGTCTATGATAATTTTGGTTTATCAACCAAACGCGGCATTACTTTTGGTGTAAATACTACCGAAAAGTATGGACAAGCTCCCTTAGGTTTGGGCGCTGTAGGCGACGATGTTGCCGAATTGCAACGTCGTTTGGCTTTGCGAGGTTATTTGCAAGAAGGCTACGTTAAAGGCAAATTCGACAAAAAAACTAAAGAAGCGGTCATGAACTTGCAAGCCGAAGCCAATTTAGGTCAAGACGGCATAGCTGGCGTTTTAGTTACTAGCGCTCTAAGTACTCGCTTATACGTCAATTTATCTCAGTATTCTCTAGTATTGGTCGACGAGGCAAACAACACCCGCTACTATCAAGTGGCTATTGGAGTTGATGAGCATCCTACTCCTTTGGGAGCTTACTTTATTTCCGATATGGCCAAAGATCCTACTTGGCTGCCTCCCAACTCCGAGTGGGCCAAAGATGCTAAGCAAATTCCTCCCGGTCCTAACAATCCATTAGGAACACGTTGGATTGGCTTCGGCGATTCTGTCGGTTTCCACGGCACGCCCTACCCTGATACGGTAGGGACCAAGGCCTCTCATGGTTGTATGCGCATGACTATTCCCGATATTGAAGATCTTTATGAACGCGTCAATGTCGGCACCCAAGTGTGCATATTTAAAGGCGATGAGGATGATCCTATTCTCAAGCGCTACTGGCCCTAAAAACTAAAAGAAAATAAATAGGCGCTCCCTAAAGGAGCGCCACTAAAAAAACAGAGCGAACAAGCGAAAAACAACTTTCACCTGCCCGCTCTGGCTTTTTTAGTTTACAAATTAGAAAATGAGAGGGCCGAAAAAGGTAAAAAAGAAACCTGAAGGCCTGCGTCCGGGTTCGTAAGTTCCAGCAGAGATCTTATTTCTGTTGGCAGGATCTCCATTGTCAGGCATTCCCTTAACAACATAGGCAACCTCGCCTTTACTTACCATGCCCAACTTTTCCCTAGCCGCATCTTTAACTCCATCGGCTTGCTGTAAACGGGCCTTCTTCTTTTCCAGAATATTGACTTCAGCCTGAACTTGAGCAATATCGCGCTCGCATTCTTCCAACTGAGCTAACTTAACACGGTATTCTTGACGTTGCTCAGAAATAATCGTGCAACCATAGTATATGCCCACCATGAGCAAGACCAATAAGAGCGCCCCAAAAGCACCGTTAATAAAAAGAGAAGACCTTAAAAAACGTCTAAGTTTCGTTATCAAAACCGCCCCAGCTATTTTGTCGGAAGAAAATACCCCCGCCCCCAACAAAAAGAAGCCGCAGGAGTATTCGAGCTTGCTTTGAATGGTTTCCTGCTTTTTCGACCAGGCTTGCAAAAATTGACAAAAAAAGCCCAGCCTCAATAAAGTTGGCTGAGCTTAAATATAGCTGTTATCTCAAAATAGAAGAGAACTACTTTTTAAGGTTGGCTTTAGAAGCGTTCGCATTTTGAGATTGCTTCTCTACTTGGTTTAGTCCAGGAGCTTCCCCGTCTTTGGGCATAGCACTGTTAAATCCAGCTCCAGCTTTGGGCACAACTCTAGGCCTAAAGACACGACTCTTGCGATCAAAAATTCTCAGATCTTCCATATCTTCATCTAAGAAGCGCACTGCGTAAACCCAAACGGTTCTGTCGTCAGCTACAACTACAGAGCCATCTTTTATATTCATATATGCTTGGCCCTCAATGCGCCCCTTGCCCAAAACTTCCACATTTTCCGGTAATTTTTCTTTGGGGCTAACTACAATAGAACCGACGTAGTTAATTTGGGCTACATCCATACCATTATCATCATGGCGAATGTCAGCAATAGAATATTTGAGACGATGCTCTAAAACCAGAGACTTTCCAGAAACTGTGTCTAAAGGATAGTCAATCGTCCAGCGACTATCCCAAGGTTCACCTATGCGCACCCTCTTATTGGGACGGCCAATCCACAAAGAAGATAAGAGCTGAGCGGTGTGCGTATCATCCATTAAGTTAGATTTGCGTCCTTTAATAAGCTCAAATCCCTCAATAATGCCTTTAGGGCTCAAACGCATAGTAAAGATGCTCTCCAAAAACGAAGCTGGCTTATTAACTCCGATTTGGGCCAATTTGGCCTCTTTCACTAAATAGTTAACTACAGGTTGAGCTCCACCGCGTTCGGTCTTTTCGATAAAGCTGAGAGCCAAATCGTAAACATCAGGCTGGACGCTATCATCAATTTCCAAGTTGGGAGTTTCGCTTAACCCCCTTATTTCGCGTCCATTTAAAAGCATAGAAACCACATTGACCACGTCAGCCTTACCCTCTTGAAGTTTCAAAGGCATAGAAATGCCAAAGAGACCTCTACGCATATCAGGAATAAGCAATATGGCCAAGATGCCGACAATTATTACAGAGCCTATTACAAAGGCTATTCGTTTCATACGATATTCTTCCCATCAACCAAATTGGACAACAAAATTGCGTTGCCAAACCTGTTATTCCTGCCCACAAAGGACAAAGGCTATTTTCCTCTGCTGTAGATTAACATGGCGAAAAAAGCTCAAACTCGATCCATATTAGCACAAAATATTATTATATATTTTATATTTAACTACATTTAGTAGAGGACATTTATAGTTGATACAATAGATGGGAGTTGATTCTTTGGTTTTAAATTGATAGAGTTGAAATGTGTGCTCACGGAAAAATGCGCGGCAATGCCTTGTAAACGTGTTCTTCTTCTGTGTGTAGAGCCTCACTTTGTGTAGAAAGTTTGAGCCATCTTAATATATATGTTGTCTCGTTATAAGCAAGTTTTGTTTTCCATATTGCTCCTAGCCGTCGCAGCTATCTGGGGAGCTTCATTTATGGTCATGAAGGACGTCCAAGAGACAGTCCCCATGAACTATATTCTGGCTATCCGCTTTGGCGTAGCTGCTGTTGGACTTGCTTACTTTCTCTATCAGGGACGAGATAAATTTGGTTGGGAGTTGTTCAAACACGGCTTTCTTGTAGGCACTTTGCTTTATTTTGCCTATGCAGTTCAATCATACGGACTTTTCTTTACTACTGTAAGTAAAAATGCTGTATATTGCGGACTTAACGTAGTGGTTGTGCCTTTCTTGGCTTGGGCTTTGTACCGTGAGCGAATTGCTATGCCAGTATACGTAGCAGCAATTCTAGTCTTTATGGGCGTCTATTGTATTGCTGGCCCAATTTCTGTGGACAGCTTCAATTACGGAGACTTACTTTCCCTATCCAGCGCAGTTCTGTTCGCCGCCCACATTATCGCCGTTTCCAGATGTTCCAAAACTTCCGAATTGTTGCCTTTAAGTTGCTTACAATTCCTTTTTGCCTCTATGTGGGGCTGGCTATTTGCCATCTTTGGCAAACCTTTCCCTGCCGAGCTCACTTGGTCAGAATGGGGAGGCTTGGCTTGGTTAGCCATCATGGCTACTTTGCTGGCTATTACCATGATGAATATAGGCATTAAGTATATAAATCCTACGGTTACAGCGGTTATTTTTGCCACAGAATCGCCCTTTGCTTGTATGTGCGGAGTTTTCTTCCAAAACGATCCTATGACCAAACGTATAGCCTTAGGTATTGCCTTAGTTTTCGTGGCTTTGGTATCTTCTCAATTGGGCGGTATATCTTCCGAAAGCACTGCCGAGTCAGAATCTTCTAACGACGATAAACCGCAACTGCCACCCAAAACTTCGCAAGATTCGAAGCAAGCTTTAGACATAAAAGACCAAAAAGAATCTGTTATGTTTCCAGTTCAATAACCGAAAAGCCATATGCCTTAACGTATTTAAGGCGGCCGTCAGCCCAAACTTCAGCCTTTGGCAGGGTTTAACGCCTCTTTTAGCTAAGCAACCCGGGGTGTGTTCTAGTTCGCCTTCTGCTGCGGTCTGAGCATATTCTTTTCTAAAAGCGTTGGAAATACAAAGAGGTTCCGTTTCCTTAAACAGAGAGCATAAAGAAAAGGTCTGCGGCCCGTCTCCAGCGCACTTCCCCTAGCTAAAAAGGAGAGGCCGTCATGGCAAAAATTTTAGTATATTCAGAAGCCAGCCGCAGTCAGATTTACCCTCTCGTTCCCACATTGCTTAAACTGACTGAAAAAGGCCACAAAGTAATTGTCAAAACCGGACGCCATTGTGTAGAGACCTTGCGCAGATCTGGTTTAGAAGCTTCTCCTGTATCTGACTATGTGGAATTTTTTCGTCTCGATGACTGGCAATGTGAAAGTTACGAACAATCTTTAAGCAAGCTTATCGAATATTTAATTCGTCGTTCTCGTTTCGACTTTAACGATTTTGCCGCAGCTTTGCGTTACGATAGTCCAGATCTGATAATTGTGAACGCTAGTTGTCTGGGGGCAGCGGCCGGAGCTATGGCTTCAAAATTGCCTATGGTTAGTTGGAGCGCCGATTTAGTCCCCTTTCCTGCCCAAGGTATTCCCTTGTTTGGCCCCGGCTTACCATATTCACAAGGTGCTTTCGGAGCTATAAAAAACTGGGCTCGCTCTGGTTCGGTTCAAAAGTGCTTTGAAAGTGAATTAGACTCTTTTAACGATTTTCTTTTGAAACTTGGCATTCTTCCCTTGCGGGATATGCAAGCCTGGTGCTCGCAATTGCCTAACTTCCTCTACTTTACTTCCGAGCCTTTTGAATATCCGCGCCCCTGGCCGAGTAATGTCAATTTAGTAGGCCCTTGCCATTGGGAGCCATCCATAGACTCAGAACCGCCAATAGTTAACGACTCGCGTCAGCTTATTTTGGTTAGCTTAGGTTGTTCATACCAAGACAATGGCTATTTGCTGAAGCAAACCGTAGCCGCTATGCCTTCCAATAGCTATCAAGTAGTGGCCACTACTTGCAGTGTTCTTCTAGATGAATTTAAAAACATGGATGAAGCTGTAATTACCCGCTTTGCCTCTCACAACAAGATTTTACAAAAAGCTTCTTGTGCAGTTTGCTGCGGAGGCTTAGGCTTTGTGCAAAAAGCTTTAGCTCATGGAGTACCTGTTTTTGTAGTTCCCCAGGTACGCTCTCAATTCGAAGTAGCTCAGCGCGTCTTAAATTCCAATGTTGGTACTACTCTTGACGCTAAAAAGATTACTCCTAGTTCCTTAAATTCCGCTATTCGCAAGGCTATAGACAAGCGTCGCAAAGTTCAGGAAATGGCCAATGTTTTCAGCGATGCCGAAACTAGCGATAAATGCGTACATATTATCGAAAATATTTTGGCACAAAGTCAAAATAGTTAGTTTTTATAATAAAAGAGAATTTACAACCTAATGGACTTTAAGAATACTAATTGTCAAGATTTTTTGGATATGCTGGCTTCCAAAGCTCCCGTACCAGGAGGCGGAGGGGCTTGCGCTCTAGTAGGAGCGCTGGGAATAGCCTTAGGCCACATGACCGGAGCTCTAACTGAAGGCAAAAAGAGATATATCGAGTTTGCACCAGAACTTAAGTTATTGCAAACAGAATTACAACAATTGCAAGAAGAGCTAATCGAGTTGATAGATAAAGACGCTCAAGCTTTCGAACCTCTGGCGGCAGCTTATCGACTTCCCAAAGATACTGAAAAAGAAAGATTACACAAGGAAGCTGTTATGGAAAAAGCTCTTTACTCGGCCAGTTTAGCTCCTCTACGCATTATGGAAAAATGCAGCCGTGCTGTAGAGATATTGGAAATTATGGCCCGTAAAGGCTCACGCTTAGCTATAAGCGACGCCGCTTCAGGTGCTTCTTTTTGTCGAGCAGCTTTAGAAGCTGCCGCTTTAAATGTTTTTATCAATACTAAAGCTATGACAAATAGGATAAATGCTCAAGAATTAAATAAACAGGCTGACATTATTCTCAATGAGTATTTGCCTCGAGCCGAAGCTGTTTACAGTCAGATAGCCAAGCAACTGAGAAGTTAAGCGAGGTTCCTTTGTGCCTTTAATTTTAGACGGAAAAATTATTACCAGAGAAATAGCCGAACATTTAAACGTAGAAGCCCAGCAGTTACAACACAATGGCATAGAGCCTATGTTGGTAACTGTGCGCTTAGGCGAACGTGAAGACGACATTGCCTATGAAAGAGCAGCTTCCAAACGCTGCCTTTCTGTGGGTATTAAAGTACGCAATATCGTGCTGTCAGCCACTACCGAACAAGAAGATCTACTTGAGCAAATACGCATTCTCAACAACGATCCGAAAGTGCACGGAATCCTCATTTTTATGCCTTTGCCTGCCCATATAGACAGAAATGCGGTCTGCGCTACTTTAGATCCACATAAAGATTGCGACGGAATTACACCAACTTCCCAAGTTGGAGTGTATACTGGTCAACCCCGAATGGGCTTTCCCCCTTGCACAGCTCAAGCTTGTATGGAAATTATTAAATACTACGGCTTCAATATCGAAGGTAAAAATGCCGTCGTGCTGGGCAGAAGTCAAATTGTAGGTAAACCGGCGGCTATGTTACTTTTGGAAGAAAATGCCACCGTTACTATATGTCACAGCTATAGCCAAGAAGCTTTTGCTCTAGCTCAGAAAGCCGACTTGCTGATTGCGGCAGTGGGTAAGCCTGATTTGGTAGACAAAAAATATTTACATCCAGGACAAATCGTTATCGATGTAGGTACAAGCGTAGATGCTCAAGGAAAACTCTGCGGCGATGTTTGCTGGGAAGACGCCCAAGTTGTGCAAGCCGTTACACCAGTTCCCGGCGGCGTAGGCGCCGTTACCAACGTTATTTTGGCTAAACACGTTATTCAGGCTGCCCAGATAGCTTCACGTCAAGCTTAAAAAGTTTTTAGGCAGCAACAAAAGGTGCAATATATGGTGGCCAATAAGCTTTTCCCCAAGAAAGAAAGTAGCTATTTGGCAACTTCATGCTTATTAGCTACTTCATTTTGGGGTACATATATTCTTCATCACCATGAATAGCTACAAAGCCGCCACCAGTAAACATAATTTGCATAATATCAGCTACGCCGCGGTTCATTAAGTTCATACGACTGACGTCGGCTTGCACTTTAAGCTCGGCTCTACCACTCCAAGCCAAGGCTTTTATGGGCAAGCAAGTAAGCGGATCTTCAGTACTACAGGGCAAAGCAACCGGCCAGCCGCAAGAGCAAAAAGCTACCCAACCGTGCCCTTCCAAGCGCAAAGAATACATGCCGCCCACAGCTAAACCGGCCGCGTTGCCAATCATTTGCACCTGATGCTCCAAACTATCCTCAAAAGCCAGAACAGCCGCCCCTTGCAAATTGAGAACTTCGCTGTCTAAGTAAACAAAGAAGATCCGGTGAACGCCATTAGCTAAATAAACACGTCCTTGTCCTTGAGCTACGGCAAAAACCGAAGTTTCGCCAGTAAAAGCTTTATACAAAAATAAGCTTAAGCTTTCATTTAGTAACTCTGGATCTCTAGCAAATTTTAGTTGTCCTTGGTGGGCAGCAATAGCAACTGGGCGCAGCCAAATCAAGCCGTCAACTTCGGCTTGCATCATTGATTCATTGAGAAGGCGAAAAGGACAAGCTGATATTGGGCGCTTAGCTCTTTCGCGGGCTAATTCCGCCAAGTAAGGGTTATGAAGAGCATTTTCTTCCTTGGCGGAAGTATTTTCAATTGCAATCTTATCCGCTGCCTCTGCGCCTAATCTAGAATCGGTTTCTTCAGCTCGAAGCTGCGATTCGGAAATAAGCACCGAGGTACTCTTTACACGAGTGCAAGCAAAAAAACTACGCACACTCTCAAACTTATACTCCATTGGAGCCAAAAGCGACGGATAAGCTTGACAATCATTCATAGCAATTAGCGAGGACTCACAGATAAAAATTGCAACTTAGGATTTCTCTCAGCCGTATAGTCCAAGTCCCATTCAGAAGGGAAAAGACAAACTAAGCGATTATTTCCGTCAGCTACTTTTAAAGCCAAACGCGAAGGTTCAAAAGTTTCCAAATCTTCTGGAGTACCAACAACCCATCTGGCCAAGCGGAAAGACATAGGCTCAAACCTAGCTTCTACACCATAGTCAGTCTTTAAACGATGAGCCACTACTTCAAATTGCAATTGACCTACAGCTCCCATAATAGGCATACGGGTGCTCTCTTCCGGCGGCCAGAAAATTTGAATGGCTCCCTCACGTTGTAAAAGATCCAAAGCTTTATTAAATTGTTTGCGTCGAGAGGGATCGTCGACAATCACACGGCAAAAATGCTCCGGCGGGAATAAAGGAATAGGATCATAATGTACATCCTCTCCCTCAACTAATGTGTCTCCCAAGACAAGTTCGCCAGAGTTAACTAAACCAACAACATCTCCAGGGAAAGCTTCGTCTACAGTTTCACGCTCTTGAGCAAATAAACGCTGAGGATAAGTTAAACGAATTACTTCGCCAGTGCGAGCACAGTGCACTTTCATGCCGCGTTCAAAACGGCCCGTACAAATGCGCAAGAAAGCTACACGGTCGCGATGACGAGGGTTCATATCCGCTTGAATTTTAAATACAAAACCGGAAAAAGATGGAGTTTCCGGAGGGATAAGTCCCTTGTCGCTATTTCTAGCTGGCGGAGAGGGAACCATATCAATAAACTGATCTAAGAAGAGTTGCACACCAAAGTTGGTTAAAGCACTGCCAAAGAAGACGGGCGTAATTTCACCGCGATAGAAAGCTTCCTTATCAAACTCTTCGCCAGCCAGCTGCAAAAGCTCGATCTCTTCACTGAAATTCTGGAAAATATCAGAAGGGACTAAAGAAGCTACTTCTTCAGAGTGAGGATCGACTACCTTAACTTCAGCTTTACGAGCACCGTGATCGCGTCTTTCAAAAAGATGTAAACGACCAGTAGAAGGCTCAAATACGCCTTTAAAATGCTCGCCACTACCCAAAGGCCAATTCATAGGCACGGTGTGCACATTGAGCACTCGCTCAATTTCGCCAGTAAGTTCCAAAGGATCCAAACTTGGACGGTCGAGCTTGTTGATAAAAGTTACCATAGGAATATGGCGACGCTTACATACTTCGAAAAGCTTGAGAGTTTGGGCCTCAATACCTTTAGCAGCATCGAGAACCATAATAACGCTATCCACAGCCAAAAGAGTACGGTAAGTATCTTCACTAAAATCCTGGTGACCGGGAGTATCCAACAAATTGAGCAAATGGTCATTATATTCGAAGCTCAAAACTGTGGAACTAACAGAAATACCGCGTTGCTTTTCAATTTCCATAAAGTCGGAAGCGGCGCTGGTCTGAGAGCGACGAGCTCTGACTACACCAGCTAAATTGACAGCACCTCCGTAAAGGAGCAATTTTTCTGTAAGAGTGGTCTTACCAGCGTCAGGGTGAGAAATAATAGCAAAAGTTCGTCTTCTGCGAATTTCTTTTTCTATGCGCTCATCGACAGCAATCGCCGGAGCAGCACCCTGTTCATTGTCAACTACTCCAACATTTGTTTGTGTATTATCCATATTTTCCTCATTTTAATAGCGCCTCAAAGCGCTTCAGTTGATGTGTCAGAAATTTTTATTAAAGCCCCTAGCAACGAAGGAAGCCGTCCCCAGCGATAAGCTGACGACGGCTCCATACTAAGGCTTAAATTTTAGAATTTGCCCACCAAATCGTAAACGGGCAAGAATACAGCCAGCAAGACATAACCTACAACAATACCCATGAAGAAGATCATAATAGGCTCAAGCATGGAAGTGAGGGCTTCCAATACGTGTTCAACTTCCAAATCGTAGAAGTCGGCCAACTTGTCAAGCAAAGTTGGCAAGTTACCAGTCTCTTCACCTACAGCAATCATTTGATAAAGCATAGGCGGGAAAATTTTGTATTTCTTAATAGGTTCGGAAAGGCGCATACCTTGTTTCAAACCCATTTGTACTTCCAGAAGAATATCACCAATAACGGAGTTACCTACAGCCTTACTGACAATTTCCAAAGAGTGAACTACAGGTACACCGCTGGCGATCAAAGTACCCAAAGTACGGCAAAAACGTGAAAGAGCCACCTTTTGAATAACCGGACCCAACAGAGGCATATCTAACATCATGCCATCGAGAGCGCGTTTGCCCTTTTCAGTACGAACATACTGACCGATAAAGTAAGAAACTAAACCAATAACGGCCAAAGTGCTGACGACTACAAAAGGATTGGTAGCCATCTTGGTAATCCAAATAAGGCTGCGAGTAATGGCCGGAAGTTGAACGTCGATGCCTTCAAACAGAGCTACGAAGGTAGGGAATACGTAATTGACCAATACGAAAGTAACTAAGCAGCAAGCACCAAATACAACCAAAGGATAGGTAGTGGCTGAAGATACTTTAGCGCGTAAGCGGACTTCGCGTTCAAGCAAGTTGGCCAGACGTTCCATAATGTCGCCCATGGAACCAGACATCTCTCCAGCTCGAACCATAGCGATATAAAGCTGGTCGAACACCAAAGGATGCTTACTCATAGACTTAGCCAGCGTATAGCCCATGCGAATATCATCATGAACTTCACGTACAGCACGACTCAACGGCCCGTTGAGAGTTTGACGACCCAAACCGTCTAAACTTCGCACGGTAGAAATACCGGAGTTAAAGAGCACAGCAAACTGCCTAGTGAAGATAGCCAGAGCATACAAATCGGCTCTCTCAAAGCGAGCAGTCAAATCCTTAATGATACGAGTGGGATCGCGACGCTCTTTAATAGTCGTTACGGTATAACGAATATTACGCAGGTCACGGATAACGGCTTGCTTGTCGGGAGCTTCTACAGTTCCGTCGACACTCCGTCCTCTTGAGTCTACTGCAGTATAATCAAAAACCGGCATAGCGCTGATTATTCTCCAATTCTCCGGCACCGACACTGAGCTCTAAAAAAACCGGCGCCAACTCTACTCTATTGCTAAAAAAGCCTTTCTTTCTTCTACATACCTGCCTTTTCCCCTAGTAGCACCGACACAAAATTAGTCCCTTATATTTCTTCCGAAGTTTAGAAAGGCCCCAACTAAAAATACGACCAAAAACTTAGGAAGTGTCGCTAGAGGGACGGCTTTAGCAGGGCCAGCAACATCTAAAGCGAACAGGCTTGGCACTATGAGATTAGATAAATCCGAGAGAGTTTACTCTCAACTGACTTCCATTATTCCCGGCGGCGTCAACAGTCCGTTCCGCGGTTTTAACCAAGTTGGAGGCTTCCCTCCCATTATTGCTAAGGGTGTGGGCAGCCAAGTCTACGATATCGATGGCAATTGTTATTTAGATCTTTGCTGCGGTTGGGGCCCGTTGCTTTTCGGTCATTGCCATCCTCACATTGTTGAAGCCGTTAAGAGTGCTGCCGAACGCGGTACTTTGTTTGGCGCTTCCACCGAAGGTGAGCTGAAATTGGCTCAAATGGTTCGCGAAGCTTATCCTTCTATGGAGATGTTACGCTTCGTCAATTCTGGTGCCGAAGCCGTCAATTCTGCTTTGCGCGTAGCTCGCTCTGTCACTCGCCGTCCGCGCATTATGAAGTTTGAAGGTTGCTATCACGGCCACGTTGAGTGCTTAGATTCAGTAGGTATCGAAGCTGAAGAAAACGGAGGCCCCTTGGCTTTAGGCGCTTCTCCCGGAGCTGCTGCCGAAACCGTAGTTGCCGACTTTAACGATTTAGAAAAAGTAAAAGCTTTATTTGAGCAATATCCTGGCGAAATCGCTGCCGCTATCTTAGAACCTGTAACTGGCTCTATGGGAGTTATCGCCCCTGAGCCCGGCTTCCTCGAAGGTGTGCGCGATCTCTGTCACGCTCACGGGGCTCTCTTTATTTTAGACGAAGTTCTTACCGGTTTCCGTTTAGCTAAAGGCGGCGCCCAAGAGCGCTTCCACATTGCTGCTGACCTCACTTGTTTAGGAAAAGCTATTTCCGGCGGTTTGGCCATGGGCGCTTACGGCGGTAAGGCCGAATATATGAAGAGCGTTTCCCCTACCGGCCCAATCTATCAAGCTGGTACTTATTGCGGCAACCCTATAAGCGTCTATGGCGCTATTGCCGAATTGGAATTGGCCTTCCAACCCGGAGTTTATGAGCGTTTGGAAACTCTCTCCAATCGTTTGGTCAACGGCCTCAAGGAAGTTGGTGGCATGTTAGTCCAGAGCGTTGGTTCTATGTTCTTTATCGCTTTTGGTCCCAAACAAGTGCGCAACTACCAAGATAGTACCCAATTCGATTATGAGACCTTTGCCAAATTCTTCCATGCTATGCTGGACGAAGGCATCTACCTCCCGCCGTCCACAACCGACGCCGCTTGCATTTCCGCTGTTCATACCGAAGCGGAAATTGATCGCGTAATCGAAACGGCCGACCGTGTGATCAAAAAACTCAAGTTAAAGTAATTCACACCGTAAAAAAAGACGCAGCCCTCTCACCCGGTTCAAGTCATATAAGGCTAAGCTGAGCAAGAGGGCTGTTTTGGAAGGAGCATTTTTATGGCTAACGGCTTTTTTAGCGCCACCGGTGACATTATGAAAGGTTTAGCCGACGCAGCGGCCAAGAAACGTGACGAACTGGTCAGCTCGGCCGAAACCAGGTTAAAAATAGAACGCCTCAAGTCGGAAGTACGCACTTTGCGCCAAGAAAAAGATAGCCTTTTAAACGCTCTGGCCCTGAAAGTTTACGAAGGCTACGTCAAAGGCGAAGTTAAAGATCCCAATTTGCAGGCAACTTGTCAAAATATTCAGCTCAAACAATGGGAAATAGATGAAAAGTGGGCGGAGATCAATCGTGTCAAATCAAGTAATACCTAAATTACTTTTAGCTACCGGCAATGCTCATAAAGCAGCGGAAATGAAAGAAATTTTAGCTGGCTTGCCTGTAGAATTAGTCAGCTTAAGTGAAATAGATCCCAAGCATACTATTACTGAGCCGGAAGAAACTGGCAGCACTTATTTAGAAAATGCCCTTATTAAAGCCAAGCATTATGGGCAAGCAGCTAATATGGCCTGTCTCGCCGATGACTCTGGACTAGAAATAGAAGCTTTAGAAGGAGCGCCGGGACTTTTTTCCCATCGTTTTTTAAGCCAATGCCAAACGCAAGCAGAAAAGAACGAACGCGTTTTGGAAATTTTGCACAATGAACCTTTAGAAAAGCGTCGTGCACAATTTCGTTGTCTGTGTGTAATTTATGGCTTAGACAAATTGGGCTTAGCCTCTTCTCCAGAGGAATACATTAAAGCCGAAGCCACTTGCCCCGGTCATATAGCTTTTGAAGCTTATGGTCAAGGCGGTTTTGGTTACGATCCTATCTTTACACCAGATCTGGGCAATGGTCGCCACATGGCTGAGCTTAGCGCAAGCGAAAAGAATAAAATCAGCCATCGAGGTCAAGCCGTACGCCAAGCTATACAGATGTTATTGGCTAAGTTAGCTTAAATGACGAAATTGCTTTTCTAAGCAAATCTATTTAATAACCCGGCGCATAATAAAGCGCACTGGATAGTTGGAAGCCCCTTCTGGAAGGGTAAGAAGGCGCACGACCGCACTTTGTCCAGCAGGTACGGCAAGCGAAGCGGCTTTATATTCGCTAAAAGGCTCAGCTTCTTTAGACAACGAGCGATCAGTATATTGGTTGCCAAAGCGGAAATAAGCTAAATCTGGCACTTGTTCGCTCAACCAGATATCTGGTTCAATTATTTGGTTGTATAAATCAGTTTGTTCTAAAACAGTAGCCGTCGCTTTGCCTCCTCTGGGGTTAATAATAAGTTCAAAATCGGCTTCACTTTCAGTTTTGTTGATAAGTAGAAATTGCAAAGCATAAACTACACCATAATCTCCCCTAAGTTCGGGACCAGCAATGATATTGGGCTGCCTAACCGCTCCCACAGCAGCCCTAGCTTCAGCAACTTTACTATCACTTACAACAACTACTTTGTTGATAAATTGATCGGCACAAGCGTAAATGCCACGAGCATGAACATCCTTAGGATTGGAGAGTAAGTTAAAACTTAACATCTCCTGGGGATCTTCTAGAGCATTCAAATAAAAAGAGACTTCGCTACCTTCTAAAAGAGTAAATTGAGTTGTGCCGCTGAGAACTTGACAATAAGGAAGCTTTTGGCAAAAAACCGTCATACTTTGGCCAGGATCTATTTCTAAAATACGACCGCAGCCAGCAGTCAAATGGCGCAAGAATTGTACATTATTCTTGTGTCCAGCCTGGAAATAATCGCAATCTGGTCCTCCTTCCCCTTCAATAAGCATAATTTTTGCCTTCTTGCGTTGCGAATTGTTGCGTAAATCCAAGCGAAGCCACAATTGGTTATCTTCCTTACCGCCTTCATGATAATATTGAAAGCGCAAAGGCTTAAAAGGAATAAGTCCACCTTTAAATAGCAAACCACGTTCTTTGACGCGTTCAGGATGATCAGAAAAAGCTAGAACCTCGGTTTTAAGATTAGGATAGGCAATATTTTGAATTAGCCCTCCATTAGGTAAGTGAATTTGTTGGCCTGGATAAAGATTGGGCAAAGCTTCATCTACAGAAAATCCACAACGTTTGGCTACAGCTTGTAAATAGGCGCTATCGGCAGGATAGCCAAATACGGTTAAGGTAGAGCCTTTTAGCTTTACAGATTCGGCCTCATGAACTTTAACATGTGTCTTTTCAATTTCACTTTTATTTTGAGCTAGGGCCGAAGCAGAAATAAGCCCAAGTAAGCCCAACCAGCACCCTAATCCTAGAAGAAAAATGTAATATTTAAATGGCATCTATTTATCCTAAAAGCTAGTCGTCTTCAGCGAACATTTCTTCTATGCTGCTGGGAGAGCGATGAGTATAAATAAAAGAGAGCATCCTTCCCTTAGTACGACAGTTGGGCAAATCTAAGTTTTCACTGCCCAAAGCGTTATCGAGATAAGTTTTTAAAGGTATAACCAGCTCGCTATTTTCGGTAATAATTTGGTAAATAATGGGATGACTGCCTGAAGAGAATATACGCACTGGTTGCTTGCCTTCCAAATTGGCAATGACTAATTCTATGCTGCCAGTATGATTTATGCGTGGATACACACTGACAAACAGAGGATTATCAGAGTCGTCGCTTTCACAGACAACCTCTTCCAAAATGTGCAAAAATTCTTGCTCTTTACTATTAAAGTTGAATAAATAGGAAGCGTGGCGCGAATCTTTGGCCAGCTGAGGCAAATTTGAGCCTGGTTGGTAAACGGTATCATACAAAGGCAAAGCGTAAGGGTAAGAAACCCAGCGACGTGTGCCTATATATTGAGTGCGATCGAAACGTTCACTGCCTATAACTCTATCCAGCCAACCTTTAAAATCGTTGGCAAATTGAGTGCGTGAAGTCATAAAAGCACAAGAACAAGATAAACCGCTAATACAATTAAGTTTTACTTTTTGGCAAACACCATTGATGGTGACATATAGCATTATAGAAGAAGCCGGATTGTAACGCGGTTGCAACTCAAAATCGAGTTGATTCTGATGCAAAAACTCAATTAAATATTCTTCAGTAATAGTTAAACTATAGATAGGTTCTTGCACATAACGAAATAAAGTAGGTTTACTTTCCAGCGATTTCCAGGTCAAATGTTCGACCATACGACGCTGACGTCTTAGAAGCTCTTGTCCGGATTCAAGCATATTTTTTATTTCCTTAGTGGACTAATTTTGCCTGCTTCTCGTCTTTAAGCTATTTATTTCACCAGCGAAGACGCTTCCCATTGCAAAGTATTTATGGAATTTCCCCTGTAGACTTGCAAAAGAAAGCTGTGCCGTCCCGGACTTAAAGCAGCAGGATAATAGATAAAACCAGGATGTTTTATTTGACCACTATTGACAGCTTGTCCATCGACATAAAGACACAGAGAATCATAGGGAGACAGCTCCTCTGCTGCATAGAAACGAACAAAAACAGGCTCTCCTCCTTGGCATTCAACTTGGGGGCCACATTCTAAAAAGACGAAATCGCGAGAAATCTGGTGAGGAATAGCGACCGGATCTAAATGGAGTTCTGTTACCAAACCTACTTCGTTTAGGTGGGCGCAACCAAGCATTTTGGCATATTTTTTATCCAATTTGCTAGCTGGCAGCGGCACTTTTTGCACAGTTACTTTAGCTTTAGGAGCTAAAGTCAAATTATTGACACCTAATAAAATGTCGCCATAGCGGCAATCATAGAAAGTCCCACCAACCACAACTTGCTCTCGAGCTGTAGCTAAACCACTCGCCAAACTTAAAAACAAGCACAAAAAAAGAAAAGTCCGAAGGCAAAACTTGTTAAACATAAGGCCTCGTTAAACAAGAAAAGCGGTTTAGTAGACCGCCAGGAAAAGCTGCCGATCCCTAAACCGCTTCAAAATTGATATATTCCCCACGACTAAGGTCAGGGGCTTTACGCCACTTATTCGTAACGCAACAGAGCTACGGTAGTTTCCACTGGCAGAGACTCTTGGGAAATATCCATAGACATGCTAGCCATATCTTCTACTCTATCCATACGTACCACAAAATCATCCAACGTATTGGAGCACATGCTCAAGTTGGCAATTTTGTCAGTCTTGTAATGCATAGGCAAAACTATATTAGGCTGAAGTTGGTTGATAACTAAACCTGCTTCAGCCGGACCTAAGGTGGTATTTCCGCCAACAGGAATAAAGAGTACATCAGCTTTGCTTATTTGCCCAACCTGAGTGTCAGTCAGAATATGGCCCAAGTCGCCTAAATGGACGAAATGGATACCTTCCCAGTAAAAATGCCAAACGGTGTTAGGCCCACGACGGCGACCGTTGAAATTGTCGTGATAGGTAGGAACACCGTAGAAAGTCAAGCGCTCCTGAGTACGAACGACGTTCAATTCATTCTCCATAAGATAGGGAGAAGTGGGCTTAACCAACATAGGGTTGCCGCCAACTCGATAGGAAGCGTTGTGATCACGATGTTCGTGCGACATAACTACAATATCAGCATCTATAGAAGGAAATTGATAAGGTATGTTGCTTGAATAAGGATCCAAAACGACAGCAGTACCCTTAGAAGAACGGATATAAAAACTAGAATGGCCTAAGTATCTGATAAACATTGTGGGGCAACTATTTGCTTTTTAACACTTTAATTTTTGTTATTTGGAGGGAGCTTCATTAACAGGCGCGACCATAAGAACCAGCTCTTTGTTGACCGCAATGAACTCCAAAGTATCCACGGGCTGACCGCTCACGGGATCGAAGAGAGTGGCGTTGGTCAGAGGAATAAAGCCTCGTTCACGATTTATCTCATCGAGCAATCTTCCACCCGGGACCACGTGCATGTCGCCTTCGAGACGATAAGAAGTAGTTAGAACAATTACGGGAACTTTTTCTTTTACGGTCTTTACCGCCATAATAACCCTCCTGACTGACGCCGCAGCACCAAGACGCACTTTCATCAAAAAAACTTTATGCAGCAATCCTCCGAACTGCTATCTTGCTATAGGCAAGACTGCAGCCAGCCACAGCGCTGAAGCCAATAAACATTAGCCATAGGCAAATTTCTTCCTGCCTTGTCCCAAGTTGGCTGCTCGTAGTAAAGCGCGAGAAGAAACCATAAAAGCTGAATTAAAACCGAGTCTAATAATTAGGCGGAATTACGAAGCCTGAGAAATAGCTAGATACGAAGCCGAACGACTTTAGGAACAAGCATAACTTTTTGCCTATTTTGAGCAAACAATTCTGCAGGACGGCAAGTTTTAGGCACGAATTGGCACGGCTATTGCTGTAAACAGCGGCAGCTATTTTTCCCTTTCAATGAGGTGTTCTTATGGAGAGATTTACCGGATTGCTCGGTATGCTATTCATCCTAGGCATTGCATGGGCGTTCTCCACCAATCGCAAAAAAATCAACATAAAAACCGTAGGTATTGGTTTAGGGTTGCAAGTAGTCTTAGGATTATTCGTATTAAAGACAGAGATCGGCCACAATATTTTTGCTTTCTTGGGGCACCTCGTCAATAAGCTTCTTGAATTTACCAACGAAGGTTCACACTTTGTCTTCGGCGCTCTCGTACCCGCTAGCAGCAACGAACAAGGCGCTCTGGGTATGATCTTTGCCTTCCAGGTACTTCCGGCTATTATCTTCGTCGGTTCTTTAGCTTCTATCGCTTACTACTTAGGCATTATGCAATTCATTATCAGAGTTGTAGCCAAGTTAGTAGTAAAGTTTATGAACACCTCTGGCGCCGAGAGCCTTTACGCTATCGGTACTGTATTTGTAGGCCAGAGCGAAGCTCCCCTTTTGGTTCGCCCCTACTTAGAGAAGATGACCCGCTCTGAGCTTAACACCATCATGACCGGCGGTATGGCTACTATTGCCGGTTCCGTGCTCTTCGCCTACGTAGGCATGCTCGGTCCCGAATGGGCTCCCCACATTATCACCGCTTCTATCATGGGCGCCCCTGCCGGCTTAGTTCTTTCCAAGATTCTCTGCCCCGAAGAAGGCGAGCCCGAGACTTCTGGTGTCGTCGAATTAAAAACTGAATGCAAAGAAAAGTCTATTATTGAAGCCGCTTCCAAAGGTGCTATCGACGGTATGCACTTAGCTTTCATCGTCGGTACCGTACTGATTGCTTTTATTGCTATTATCGCTACTGTAAACGGTGTATTAGGCTATTGCGGCCACGTTTGTGATATCGTAGCTGGCTGGTTCGGTCAGACTTTCCTTTATGCTGACAAAATCTCCATTCAGAGCATTTTGGGTATCGTGCTTTGGCCCATAGCTTGGTTAATTGGCGCTCCCGCTTCTGACGCTCAGATCGTAGCTTCCTTAATTGGTGAAAAGCTCGTATTAAACGAGTTCGTCGCTTACTCCGACCTTTTGAACCACATGACTGTTGGCGACAAGGCTGCCGCTTTGCAAGAACTCACCCAAAAGGGCAAACTTATTGCCACTTTCGCTCTCTGTGGTTTTGCTAACTTCTCCTCTATCGGTATTAACGTTGGATGCATTGGCGGTTTGGCCCCCAGTCGTCAGTCCGAATTAGCCAAACTCGGCGTCAGAGCTATGTTTGGTGGTGCTATGGCTTCCATGATGACCGCTTGCTTAGCCGGTATTCTTATGTAAGTTTAATAAATAGCTTAACCAACAGATAATAGAAAGCGGCTCTCTGTATGGAGGGCCGCTTTTTTTATAAGCAGAACCAAGTGTATTCAATAGTTTGTAATAATAACTTCTTTGCCTACACGCTTTGAAGCATCTCTGTTGATAGCTCGCTTAACATCGATTCCTTCAATTGTAAACCCCTCGTATAATTCATAAACTAGATCGACATTGTGATTACTTAGCATTACTTTAGCTCCAAGGGTATCAAGTCGTCTAAATAAGGATGCAAGCTGGCAATGTTCAGCGTAGCCAAAACCATCTTTAGTATAATCAGTAAAATTAGCTGTTTTACTTATAGGTATATATGGAGGATCAAAATATACAAAGTCGCCAGCTTGCACGTTTACGCAGGCTTTTTCAAAATCTCCATAGAGAATTTCTACTTTACATAAATTCAAATAAGCCCCTATATTGCGTAAATTTTCTTCGCTCATAGAAGCTCCCCCAACTTTATTGTTATAGGGCACATTGAATAGCCCTTTGGAATTAACTCGATACAACCCATTAAAGCAATGTTTATTTATCCATATTGTAAGAGCAGCGCATTCTGCGTCGAGAATATGTCCAGTTATTTTTTGGTTATACCGCTCTCTCATTAATAAATAATAATCTTTGTCACACTCTACAGAGTCAAAATGGGATAAGCTCTGAATCACAGCTTCGGCATCAAATTGGAGCTGACGGTAAACATTAAGTAATTGCTCATTTACGTCGTTAATGACAGCTCTGCGGGGCTGCACATCAAGTAGAAGAGCACCTCCGCCAATAAACGGTTCAAAATATTGGCCATATGATTCAGGCATACGCTCCTTTAACTGTCCAAGAAGCTGTCTTTTTCCACCTGCCCACTTAACGAATGGACTTATTTTGAATTTGTCCATATGAACCTCAAACCATTGCTGTCTAAAATGGCCTTAAATTATAGGATGGTTAATAATACCCTTTTGACAATTTTTCCAACTATAATGATCAATATTTAACAAAAGTAGCCAAATATTGTTTTTTTAGCCTCTAACTAACATTTTTCTGCCTATTTAAACAGTAAAAATACAGGAATGAAACATTAACTTAACTAAAAACATCTAAAAAATTAACAAACAAATTCTAGAATGGAAGTGTGTTTGTAAAATTACCTGTTTTTGGGGGAATATTTTTTTGCTAGATCAGTGTGCGTATTTTCTGCCCTGCGGTCGAGAATATAGCTATATGATTGTTTGAGCAACCTATTTGCGGTAATATTATAGCGTGTTTAGGGGAAAGTTTGCCGCCAACCTCGGGGGGACGGAGAAAGAGCCTGTTATACTGATGCATAACTCTGAATCTTCAGCAGAACAGAAAGCTGCCAGTACTTCTACGCCAGAAAAGGGCAAGCTGCTTCATTTCGCTCAATATCGTAATTCGAATAGTTTTCGCCAATATTGCGATTTGGCCGGAACTTTGCAAGGGCAAGGAAGATATGAAGAAGCCAAGTTGGCTTGGACTAAAGCGGTTGAATTAGATCCGGATAATATCAATATTCGCATAGATTTTGGCGTAGCTTTGGCCGAAACTGACGATATAGAGGGTGCTTTAAGTCAATTTGAAACGGCTGCCAAGTTGGATCCCAACAACATAGACGCCAATTACCTTTTAGGCATGGCCCATTTCCACCTCGAGCACTTCGATTTAGCTTTAAAATATTGGAAGCGCTGCTTAGCTGACAAAACTGGACAATTGGAAGATGAGACTAGTTTGCGCATGTGTCTAGCCGAAGCTTACCGCGCTTTAGGCCGTCCTCACAAAGCAATTTTCCAGCTCAATAATATTTTGGAAAAAAATCCTGCCGACATAGACGCCTACAATTTGTTAGGTATGATTTTGCTGGAAATAGGCGACAAAACTTTTGCAATGGATGTGTTAAAGAGAGCCGTAACTTGCAATCCTGATTTTTATCGCTCCCATTTAAATTTGGGCGTAGTTTATTTCGATTGCGGAGCTATCGATTTTTCCATTCACGAATTTAAAAGAGCTTGCCAATGCAACCCTAAAGATACAGATTCTTTTTACAATTTAGGGCGTGCCCTAGCTGTCAAGGGCGAACTTCAACAAGCGTGCCAAGCTTTAAAAAAGTCATTGGAACTCTCTCCCAACCAACACGATTGCTTAGGCTTTTTGGGCAATTTAGAGCTGCTGTGCGGAGATTTCCAAGCTGCTTGCGGTCATTTTAAGCAAATTTTAGCTGACGATCCAGATAATATAGAGGCTCTGTGTTCAATAGCCGACGCTGAACATCGCCAATACAACTACCAAGAAGCCGAAGCTTATTTGCAACATGCTTACAAATTGGCTCCAGAAAATTCTTTAGTACATTACTCTTTAGCTTTGCTCTACCGCGATCAGAGCAAGAAACTGGACAAAGCGGTAAAGCATATGCGTAAGGCTATCGATTTGCAACAAAACAATCCAGAGTATCAATTGCTTTACGGCGATATTTTGGCCCAAGCTGAAAGAGGAAGTAAAGCTAGAGACGCTTGGGAAAAAGCCATAGAATTAGATCCTTCCCTGGCAGACGACGTTCGTTCTCGCTTAAAAAAGTTTGACAAAACCTAAAACTTAGCTAATTTTCATATCTGGATCTTTATTTTTTTGACCTAGTACTTTATAAGCAGGCTAAAGAGTTAGCCAAGCTGAATAGCGGAGAGCTTAATTGAGTTCTTTTTAGTCCGGAAAGATTTTTTGACATGAATATTTCACTTTTAGGCGATGGCAAGTTGCTTTTTATTATGGCTTTAGCTGCCATCGTCTCTATGCTGACTACCCTAAACACAGCTGCCCGTCCGGCGGCCATTCGCACCAAACAAGTAGCTCTATCTCTGGCCGTGTCAGCTATCTTTTTTATGTTTACACGTTTTGCCAACCTCTTTTATTTGCCAATTTTGGGCAAATACGTTGACAGAGCCGTACAAAGTGGCAACGTAAACATACTTTACGAACAAATACAATGGGTAGTGCTTAGTTCAGCTTTAGGTGCTCTTCTCTCCTGGCTAATGTTACCTACTTTTACAGCCATCTACGAACGCGGCATTGCCAGTATAACTGTGCGCGGTTCTATGCTAAAAATGCTCTTGGCCCTTCCTTCAGTACGCGGCGTTAAGGCGCTGTTTGGCTGTTTGCGTTCTCCTTTAGAACTCAAAGCTTGGGCTTGTCCCAATAATTGTGCACCCTCTGAAGCTGGAGAAAGCGAATCGACTAATGAGCCTTTTGCTCTCCCTTGGGATTTGCTCAGCTGGAATATTTTTGCTACTGCTGTTTGGACAGTAGGCGCCTTAGCTGCTTTGCAAGTAAGCGCTCTTTACCCAGATTTAGCTGCCACAGCCGTGCTCCTTTCCGGTTTGGTCAACTCGTTTGCGGCCATCGCTTTTAGCCTTTTTGTCGATCCTAAAGCAGCCGTCATTACCGACCAAGCAGTATCCGGCCAACGTCCGGCCAGCCACGTATTGCAACTTACTTTCCACTTAGGACTGGGCAATTTTATAGGCGGTTTACTCGGACTTTTTACCTTTCCCTTAGCTATTAAGATTATAAGCCTAGCTACCGAAAGACTGGGCCACGCCAAAATGGACGAAAATATGTGGCTGGTCATTGGTCTGAATGTAGTTGTCACTTGCTTAATGTGCACTTCTTTAAGCTCGCGTATTTCAGCCGTAATTACTAAAAATGTTGCCACAGCATTAGCTATTTACAATGTTTTCTTCTTAATTACCCGTTTAACTACTCAAGTTTATGCTCCTATCTTGGGTTCAGTCAGAGACTCCGTAGTAAAAGGAGCGGCTTCGGCCGCGGAATTGTTGCCTCTCTTCCGCTGGGTAATCGGTGGAGCTACTTTAGGTACTATTTTGGGTTGGTTGCTCATGCCTACCTTCGTGGCAATTTACAATACAGCTATTAAAGCTTTAGAAAAAAGAAGCGGCTCTATGGCTACTTTGCTTAAAGATTTGCTTAAACCTAAATATTGGGGCAAAGTTTGGCAATGTTGGCGCAAACCTTCAAATTTCGGAGTATTGGTCAGCGATCTAAAATTATTGCCTAAGAGCTTCTTATTGGCTAATATTTTCGTTGTCGGTATTCATGTAATTGGCGTTTTGGCAGCTATTCAAGCTGGCGCAGAATTAACTGGCCATTTAGCTCGTACTGCCACTTTACTTTCTTCGGTAATTAATGGCGCCGCAACTATTTTAAGTAGTATCATTGTCGATCCCACTGCGGCCAAAATTACTGATGAAGCAGTGAACGGAAAACGCTCTTTGCATGAAGTCGAAGCTATGGCCGTATTCCTTTGCTTAGGCTCAATTTTAGGAACCGTACTTTCCCAATTGCTCTTTACTCCCAGCGTTAAGATTATTATTTTGGGAGCTAAAATTTTAGGAGCTTTATTCTAATAATTGGCGGAGTAAAAAAATGAGTGAAAAAATTACTAATGTAATGCGCATCTTAAAGCAAAAGAAAATACCTTTTGTTGAGCATACGTAC
>ERZ808242.554-NODE-554-length-26701-cov-6.438940_pt1 | contig 26701 bp, 27 predicted proteins | sample MGYA00521244_ERZ808242 | MGnify/ENA primary metagenome ERZ808242 (study PRJEB31516, sample SAMN03275573) | gut metagenome | biome: mammalia-associated habitat; material: feces | host: Papio cynocephalus | place: Kenya | collected 2012-07-27 ... | reverse complement strand
AAACAACCACACGCGGCGGACGATCCGGCCGGGTCCGACTCCCGGCGCGGGCACTTGATTCCACCACCGCCGAGGCATGGGAAGGAAGGACAGCATGCTCATCCCAGCCATCATCGCGGCCGTGACGTCTCTCGCCGGCGCGGCCGCCGGATGTGTCCTCCTCGGACAGGCGGTCCTCCGCCGCATGGTGGGCGGGGAGTATTCGATCCGGATCCCGCCCTCCGTGGAAGTGCGGCGGAACCGCACCGGCCTGACCACCGGCCGTTTCCGGATGGGCTACCCCGCATGGGCCTCCGCGAAGACGGGCCGTCCGCGCGTCGTCCACCATCCCACCGTCATCATCATCGGCGGCTGGCGGCTGAGTGCCGCTGACCCGTTCGAGGCATACGGCCTCGTGACCGCGATGCGCGACGCGGGCCATGAATTGGCGCTTTGCCCGGAGGAGCAGCGGAAGCTCAACAGTCTCACGGAGCGTGCGCGCTGGCGCGCGTCCGCGACCGGCGTCGCGAGGATCATGGAGACGTTCAGGGACCATCCGGCCGATTTCCGCGTGTTCTGCGCCGACCTGTTCCACACGCTCGGATGGCGCGTCCGCCCGGCCGACCACGGCACCGGCCTCGACCTGGTCCGTCCGGACGGAGCGGCGTACGTCGCCGCCTGCGAGTTCCGTCCGCGCGTGGACCGTGCGCCCATCCAAAGGCTGCGCGAGGCGTCCTCGGCCGCGCGCGCCCGCGGGATGATGGTCGTGACGGTCGGCCGATACTCCCGCGCCGCGGCCGAATACGCCGAACGCGCCGGCATCGAACTCGTCGACGGCGACGGGCTCATGGAACTGTGCCGCAGGGCATGGGGGCTGATCCCGTCCCCGTCCGTGCCCGACGGAGCGGCGCGTCTGACCCGCGGCGACATCATGTCCCGCATCCCGGCCGGCCTGCGCGGACGCTACCGAAACGAAAACCTGTAGACATGGTGCACCGCGGCCGGCGCCGCGGCGGGCCAGTATTGGAAGCGTCAAGGAAAACGCAGACCGAGAAAGGCCGGGAATGAAGAGCACGACCCAACAGCAGACGACCATGTTCGACTTCATCGAGACGTTGAAGGACCGCAGATACACGCCGGGGGAGTCGCGGATCTCCGACGACCGCGTCACCGACGTCCTGCGGACGATGGTCGAGCCGACCGGGCTGATGGACGCGACCATCGCCAAGATCCTCCGCCCAGACATGGAACGGGACGAGTTCGCCGCGATCGCCAGGTTCGACAAAGAGGCGTCGAACGGCGTCTTCAACACGTTCCACGCCATCATGCTGCCGTCCGACTACGACGTATCCCACGCGATCGCATGCGCCTTCAAGCAGGACATCCCGCGCCTGTTCTCGGACCTCGCGCTCCAGATCCACCCGACCGCGGACCGCGCGGGCGCCTACCGCATCGCCGCGACCGTCAGCTACATGGAGGGCGACTCCGCCGCCCGGTGCAAGCACTTCGCCGACCAGCTGTTCCGCGTCAAGCCCGAGGACGAGATGCTCAGGAACCTGTCGACCGCCCTGATCCACGGCGTCGAACCGGCGCGCATGGCCGAATCCGACGGCCTCGTGTCCGAACGGGCGCGCATCGAGGCCGACCGGGACCTCGCCGGCGCGGACGCGGGGCTCGCCGCGCTGGTCTCCACGACCCCGGCCATCCGCTGACGGCATCGACGACGGCGAATGATGGACGAGAACGACGAATGGACCATCGGCCCCATCTCCACGTCCCCGACGCCTCCGGCGGCGCCGCGGAAACGCGCCGCCGCGCCGTCCCCGACGCCACGGCCACCACGGCTCAAGGGCCTCACCGCGACCCGGCCGGAACGGGATGCGGACCCTCCCGCCGCGCCCTCGGCGCCGCCGGCGCCTGATCCCGGCCCCGGCGCCGGCGGAAGCGTCACGGCGCCACGGCGGACGGACGGCCTCGAAGCCGTCTCCGACGTTCCGGCCCCCGTCCGCGCGTTCCCGCGTGCGGCGGCCATGGCCTGCTGCGCCGCCGCCGGCCTGCTGCTCGCCGCCCTGCTGGGCGCCGGACTGTGGGCGGCGCACGCCACGCGGGAGAGGAACGCCCTGGAACAGGCACAGGCGAGCTGCGAATCATCGGCCGGAAAACTCTCCGCGGCTCGAAAATCCCTGGACAAGGCCATCGACTCCGCATCCGGCGCGCTGAAGACCGCCGCGAAGGACGTCAAGGACCCGAAGACCATCGCCGCGCTGCGCAAGGCGGCCGCGGCGCGGATCCCGCACGCCGTCGAATGCGCCGCCACGGACAAGGCCGGCCTCGACGCCGCCGCCGGCCGGGCCGACGCGGCCGCGAGAAAGGCGCGCGCGTCCGCCAAGGCGATCGCCGGGGCCGTGAAGGCCGTCGAATCGTCCAGACTCGGCAAGACCGTCGACGACGCGAACGCATTGTACAAGGCGACCGACGGGAAGGTCCGGGACGACAAGACCCGCGAAGCGCTGAAAAGGGCCATCGCCAAACGCGACGCGGCGGCGATCGCCAGGGCGGTGAAGGCGGTCAACGAGTCGAAAGCGGCGAAGGAGAAGGCCGACGCGGACGCGAAGGCCAAGGCCGAGCAGGAGGCCGCCGAGGCGGCGTCCGCCGCGCAGCAGGCGCAGTCCGCGCCGCGGACGGGCGGCTCGTCGTCGGGCGGCTCGTCCTCGAACGGCACGAACGGGAACTACTCGTATTCCGGCGGCTCGTCCGGATCGCGCCGGCCCTCCGGCTCGTCGGGCGGCTCGTCGTCCTCGGGATCCTCGTCGTCATCGTCGTCGGGCGGCTCGTCCGGCTGGTACGTCCCGCCGGTCGAGGGCGACGACAACGGCCTGTCCGACCCGACATTCTGATGGAAGGAAAGGAAGACATGCAGCAAGAACAGCTGACCCGGCTGATCCCGTCGTTCGCGGCCAGGCCCACCGGCCGCGTCTGGCTGGTCGCGGCGCACGGCGGCGCGGGATGCACCACCATCCGCATGAGCGCGAAGGACTCGTACGCGGACGCGGGCCGGGCCCTCCCCGTCAGCACGGACCCGGCCGAACCGAGCCGGATCGTGCTGTGCTCGATGTGCACCGGCCGCGGCCTCGAATCGCTCCGCGCCCTGCTCGCCGACTGGAACGCCGGACTGTTCGGCCGGACCGTCCTCATGGGCGTCGCCGTGACCATGCCCACGTCCCGCACGCCGCGCGCGCTGCGCCGCGGAACGCTCCTGGTCGGATCCGCGGCCCCGTCGCTCTGGCGGCTGCCGTACGTGCGCGGCCTCGACCTCGCCGGATTCCCGGACAGGTATCCGCGCGCCTACGCGCGCATGCTCCGCGACCTGTCGGACGGGCCGGCGCGGGGAAACCTGTAGACGCGGTGCCCCGCCGCGTCCCGCGCGGCGTGCGACAGTGGAAGACGCGAAACGCGCAAACGCAAGCAAGACAAAAGGAGACACCATGGTGTTGGAACACATCGCAACCGCGGCCTCGGCCGCGAAAAGCACGGCCTACGGCCTCGTCCTCGCGGACCTCCAGAACCCCAAGGCGTGCCTGCCTCCGGGATTCTCGACCCCGGTGAGCACCGCCCTCGGATGGGTCAAGGCCCTCGGCCTCGTCGTCGCCATCGTCGCGCTGATCCGCATCGGCGTGCACGTGCTGCGCCAGCAGGGCGACGGCGTGCCCGACCGCGACGACACGTTCGACAAGATCATCAACTGGGTCGTCGGCATCTTCATCGTCGCGGGCGCCCTCGCGTTCATGAGCGCGCTCGGCCTGTCCATCGCCGAAAGCTGCTGAGCGATGCCGCGGCGCCGCGCCGGCCGTCTGGCCGCGATGCTTCTCGCCCTGGCCGCCGTGCTCTCGCTCGCGGCCTGCGGAAGCCCCAGCTTCGACTCGCTGGCGGATGACCTCAGGTTCGGCGACCAGGAGATCGCCGACGTGATGACCACGTATTCCATGCGCATTCCGTCCGGCAAGCTCGGCAAGCTCATCAAACGCCCGCAACTCGCCTGGGTCGCCTCCAACCGCACGCAGCAGAGCGCCGCGTACGGCGGCGAGAAGAAATACCTGGAGACCAATCCGGCGGCGCAATGCGTGGCCCTCCAGGAGACCAACTCGCAGATCTCCGACGACTCCGCGTCCGAGTCGGACGGCACCTGGTCGTACAACGAGCAGAAGGGCACGTGCGACAAGACCCGCAAGCTCAGCTGGCTCGAGAAGACCCTGTGGACGACGTACGAGCAGCAGTCCGACGACACGATCGACTGGCTCAGCACGAGCCGCAACACGCTCGTCGCGTCCTCGTCCGGCGTGTCCACGCTCCAGAAATCCGCCAAGCCGATGTACAACGCGTTCGACGGCAACGTCAGCGGGTACCTCAACGTCGCGCAGGCCGTGCTCGTCATCGCCGCCGCGATCAGCCTCATGGTCCTCGGCGCGCGCATCGTCTGGCGCATCGGCGACGGGTCCGCCATGGACGGGCACCTGCTCGGCAGGATCGGATGGATCTTCCTGGGCGTGTTCATGGGCTCGTCGGCCGCGAGCATCGCCCTGACGTTCTTCAAACAGGCGTCCGGCGCCCGCGACATGGTCAACGGCACGCCCTCGTCCGTGAGCCCGACCACCGGGGCGACCATGACGCCGGCGCTGCAATCCTGGACGCCGGGCGCGGGCACCTCGTTCTTCGTGTCCGACTGGGTCCGCCTCCAGGTCGACCCGTTCCTCATCATCGCCGCCGTGTGCGGCGTCGTCGCCGCGGGCTTCAAGCTCGTCACCACGCAGGAGGGACGCGACCTGATACCGCTGGGCAAGGCGTTCATGTGGGCCATCCTCACCAGCGTCTGCCTCGCCGGATTCGTCAACCTGTTCCAGGGCACCGTGGACACATGGACCGCGTCCGTCCTCAAAAGCGCGTCCAGCATGATGGAGGACGCCTGGCAGCACAACACGCTCGCCGCGTCCGACTTCTTCAACCTCGACCCGCTCCTCGCGGTCGTGCTGACCGTCGTGATGTGGTTCTGCAACCTCATCAGCAAGATCTTCTGCTACCTGCGCGCGGGACTGCTGCCCATCCTCGTCGGCGTCGCGCCGGTCTGGGCGGCCATGAGCTGGATGGAGACCGGACGCCAGGCGTTCGGCAAGGTCATGGGATGGCTGTTCGCGTTCCTCGCCTACAAGCCCGTGGCCGCGCTCGTCATGGCCTCGGGAAGCGCGATCATGGCGACCGCCGGCGCCGACGACGACAGCCAGGCCATCACCCTCGTGCTCACCATCAGCGTCATCGTGCTGCTGCCCGCCATGATCCGCCTCGTCGTCCCCGCCGTCGCGTCCAGCGTCGGCGGAGGCGGCGTCATCCCGTCCATGCTCGGCGGCATCGCCGGCATGGGCGTCATGGCCGCCGGCGGAGCCGCCAAGCTCGGCGCGAAGGGCGCGGCCGGAGCCGTCGGCAAGGCGCGCAGCGCGGCGCCGGACGGCGCGAAGCGGACCGCGGCGAAAGGCCTTGGCGCGGCCGCGGCCGGCGACGCCAAGCCGAAGGGCGCGGCGGGAAGGCCCGACCCCACGGCCGGAACGGCCGGCAAGGGCCCGGACGGGGCGCGCGCCACGGACGGCGCCGGCGGACGGGAATCCGCGGCCGGCGGCCAACCCGGCCTTCCGGCCGACGGCTCCGCGCCCGACGGGGCGGGATCCGCGGCCACGTCGACCGAACGGACCCTCGGCGCCGCCGGCGCCGACCCGTCACGTCCCGACGGCGCCCGTCCGGCGGACCGGGGGGCGGACGGCTCCGGACCCGACGGCGCGAACCGCGCCGCCACCAGAAAGACCAAGGAGTTCTAAATGGCGTCAAGCACCACATACGGCGACTGGATGCGGCCCATCGCGGGCGGCATCCGCAACATCGGCAAACCATTGACGTTCGCGGGCCTCGGCGTCCTCGTCGTCACGCTCATGCTGTCCATGGTCAACGTGGTCGCGGCCGGCGCGACCGCGGTCGTCGGCATCGGCACCATCGCGGTGCTCGCCGTGCGCGACCGCGAGAACCGCAACGTCCTCGACCGCGCCGTCGAACGGCGCACATGGCTCGAGGAGTCGCGCAAGGGCCGCGCCCTGTACCGGTCCGGCATGCTCGCGCCCGTCGAATCGGGCGAATGCCGGCTGCCGGGCATCCTGTCGCGCGTCTCGCTCGTCGAGGCGAACGACGGATTCGGCGAACGGCTCACCCTGGTGCGCCACGGGCACACCGGCGAATACTCGCTCCTCCTCGCATGCCAGCCGCAGGGCGCCGCCCTCGCGGACGACGACGTCGAGGACGCCTACGTCGCCTCGTGGGCCGGGCTGCTCGAATCGCTGGGCGGCGAGACCGGCGTGACCCAGCTCGCCGTCACGGTCGACACGTCGCCCGACTCCGGCGTGAGGTTCCGCCGCAACCTCACCAAACGCACCGTCGCGGACGCGCCCGACCTCGCCGCCCGCGCCATGGCCCAGATCATGGACCTGTACGCGACCGGGGGAGCGTCCAGCAACGTCGTCCTCACGCTCACGTTCCGCTACATCAACGCGCGCGACGGCAAGTTCCTCGAACCCGACGACGCGGCCCGCCGCATCGGCCAGCTCGTCCCCGGGCTCGTCCGCCGCATCGCCGACGCGGGCGGCGGCACGGCCCGCGCGCTCACCATCGACGAGATCAGCCGCATGGTCCGCGTCAGCTTCGACCCGGCCGCGCAGGACACCCTCGAGACGGCCGACGACGGCGACGCCTCCTGGATCGAATGGGAGGACGCCGGCCCCACGGCCGCCGAGGCCGGATGGGACCACTACAGGCACGACTCCGGCGTCAGCCGCACGTGGGAGATGTGCGACCCTCCCAGGTCGAACGTGACCAGCTCGACCCTGGCAAGGCTGCTCGGCCCCCTGGCCGACTGCGACCGCAAGCGCGTCACCGTCGTGTTCCACGTCCTGCCGCCCGACAAGACCGCGTTCATGGCCGAGCAGAACAGGCAGGCCGCGGCCAACCAGGTCAGCCAGGAGAAACGCGCGTCCATCAGCGCCATGAGCCAGATCAACAAGGCCAACCGGCAGGCCATCGAGACCAACAGGGGGGCGGCCATCGTGTTCTTCGGCCTGCTCGTCACCGCGACCGTGCGCGCCGGGGACGACGAGCGCATGCGCCTCGACCAGGCCACGCACGCGGTCGAGGGCGCCGCCGGCAGCGCGAAGATCGACCTGCGTCCCTGCTACGGCGCGCAGGACACCGCGTTCGCCGCGAGCCTCCCGCTGGGACTCGACCTGCGCGACTACACGCCGCCGTCCATCCTCGCCGCGCTGTCGTGAACGTGAAAGGATCATACATGCGAACCATGCGAAAAAGGAAGAACCCCGCAGCGGACTCCGGGGACCCGGACATGCCGCTGCTGCGCGCCTCCGTGCCCCCGGCGCCGTCCGAACCGGCCTGGAGGGGCCGGCACGCGAGGGGAGGCGGCTGGGCCGGGCTCCTGCCCACCGTCGACGAGTTCTTCGGCACCAGCACGCAGGTGTGCGGCGGATTCTGGCCGTTCAGCACCGACATGGCGCTGCCCGTCGAGGGCGTGCCCATCGGACGGAGCATGACGACCGGGGCGGGCGTGTGCTGCGACCCGATCAGCTGGTTCCGCGCCGGCATCATCGAACAGCCCAGCATGTTCGTCATGGGCCTTCCCGCGATCGGCAAGTCCACGTTCGTGCGCCGCCAGGTGTGGGGCATGAGCGCGCTCGGCATGAACGCGATCATCCCCGGCGACCTCAAACCGGACTACGCGCAGCTCGTGCGCCTCCTCGGCGGCCAGGTCATCCGCCTGGGCAGCGGGCTGGGATCCATCAACCCGCTCGACCCCGGCGACATCCACGAGGCCCTCAGGCACCTCTCCGGAGCCGCGCGCAAGGACCTGCTCTCCGACTACCACGAACGCCGAAGCGCGCTCATGGAGGTGCTGCTGACCATCAGCCGCACCGGCCGCGAGGAGGGGCGTCGCACCGTGTCCGACGTGGAGTCCAACGTCCTCTCGACCGCGTTGAGGATCCTGCACGACCGCACCGGCGACGACCCGCGGCCGCCCGTCATCTCCGACCTGCGCGACCTCGTCAGGGAGGGCACGCCCGAGATCCGCGCCGCGGCCGTGTTCGACGACCCCGAGAACGACGAGGCGTACGCGCGCGCCACGCGCGACCTGCTCGCCAGCCTCCACGGACTGGCGAACCCCATGGGCCGCTTCGGCCGCCTGTTCTGCGAGCAGACCACGGAGCGCATCGACCTGTCCCGCCCCGTCGACTTCGACATCAGCGCCCTCGCGCAGGCCGGCGACGACGTCGTCGCCGCGGTCCTCGCCGCGACCTGGTCGGGCGCGTTCGCCGCGAAGAACGCGACCGACATGATGGCCGAGGCGGGACTGCTGCCGCGCCGCAACCACGTCATCATCATGGACGAGATGCACCGCGCGCTGCGCGCCAGCCCGCTCATGGTCGACAGGCTCGACCTGCTGACCCGACTCAACCGCCAGTGGGGCGTCGGGCAGATCATGATAACCCACACGTTCGCGGACCTGCTGTGCCTGGACACCCAGGCGCAGAACAACAAGGCCCGCGGCTTCGTCGAACGCAGCAAGATCAAGGTCCTCGGCGCGTTGAGCCGTACCGAGATCCAACGCTACCTGCGCGGCGAGTCCGGCCTGCCCATCAGCGTGCGCGAGGAGGACATGCTGGCCGACTGGGGCACGCCGACGAACTTCGACGCGAACGCGAGCTTCAAGGGCGTCGGCAAGTTCCTCGTCAAGCTCGGCGGCCTGCCCGGCATCCCGGTCAACGTGCAGATGTGCGACCTCGAACGGTCCGGCTTCAACGACACCAACGCGAAATGGAGCCGATGATGGCGGCCGGACGACATTCCTCCGAGGCCGCGCCAGACGCGTGGCTCGGCGTCCCGACGCAGCTCGCCATCCGCGACCTCGCCGCCGTATGCGGATACGGCGGCTCCCTGAGCGCGCGCCGCGTGCGCCGCGTCGTCGACTCCGGCGGAAGGACCGTCTCCGCGACGGCCTCGATGCTGGTCGCCGCACGCGGTCTCACGCTCCTGTTCCGCCCCCTCGCGGTCATGGACCCCCACTCGTTCACCGCGCTCGTCTCCGACCGCGAGGGGAACGTCCTCTGGCAGGAGGACGCCGAACGGCCCAGCTACTACGAGGCGTACGACCTCGTGCGCCGCGCGTTCGCCAGGCTCCGCCTCGCCGAACGCGCCGGCGACGGGCGGACGGATAACCACATAAACGCATAAGCGGATAATCAGATAATCAAGCGTCCGCCCCGGCGGACGGAAGGAGGACGGCATGGACACCCGCGAACCCACCCTGGACGAGCTCGAACGGCTCGCCGACGCCATAGGAGGGAACGCCGACGGCTTCGAGCTCGACATGCCGGACGGCTCGACCGTCCGCGGCTACCGCGCGCCCGCCGTCCTCGGGCCCCTGCCCGAGGGCTGGCGCGCCTACGACGTCATGGAATGCGACAACGACCACTGGATCCCCTACCCGGGACACGAGGACATCGCCGAGGACGAGCGCGAGGACGGCGAGAACGGCCGCTACGGCACCAGCCTCGTCATCGACGACAGCCCCGGACCCCACATCGTCGACCAGGGCGACCCGTTCGTCACCGCGTCCGACCTGTCCGGCGTCGGCCGCGAGTTCGACGAGGACCACTGCGGATACGACGGCGTGAGCCTCGCCGACGACATCGCGCGCCTGTCCGCGCCCGCCATGGCCGCGTCCGGCCCCGTCCTGGCGTCCGGCCCGGTCCGCTGACACGGTCCGTCCCCGATAAGCGGATAAGCATGTACATACATGCTTATCCGCTTTTTGCGTCCATGTAGACATCGTGTCCCGCCGTCCGCGCGGAACCGGGCGACCATGGTTCCCGAGGACCGCCGCGACGGACGCGGCGGGGAAAGGAACACGGCCATGACGAAAATCGACGAGACGGAACTGGCCCGATGGATCGACGACTGGGGCGAGACGTCGGGCGACGACATCCACGCGTCCGACGACGACGCGTACATCGCCAACAGGATCATGGAGCACCACACGGGCGGCGAATACCCCGACGGCACCGACTGGAACGCCGCATGGGAATCATTGCGGACCATGGTCCGCCCCGCATTGGAACGCGTCGACGGCTTCATGCCCCACGGCTCGGAATACGTCGCGCACGCGGTCCGCGCGCTCGACGCGGGCGTCGACCCGGACACCGGCGAGGAGCTGGAACGGGACGAGGCCCCGGCGGAGCCGTACCGCGCGTCCTTCCGGATCCGCGCCATCGCCGACGCCGACCCGCAGGACGGGCCATCCCTGGACCGGGTCATCCAGGCCGCGGACGACGACTACCGGCGCGACGTGATCGCCGGAGGCGACGACGCCCGCTCGCAATGGCGCTCCGCCGCCGCGTACGAATGGCGCAAACTCATGCTCGAACCGCACGACAAACCGACCGAGCCGGTCCACGACGGCTCCGCCCTGGCGGTCATCGCCGTCAGCATGATGTACGCGCCCGACGCGACCCGCGCCATGATCGCCCGGGACATGCTCGCCGCCGACCTGCCCACCATGCGCGACCTGCGCGGCCTCGCGAACACGCCCGAGAAGGACGTCCCCGTCGACACGCTCATCCCCGACCTGATGGACAGCTGGCCCGACGCGACGCCCGACCGCGACACGCTCCTCGACCGCGACCACGCGGCCTGGCGCATCCTCTGCCCGATCGTCGAGAACGCGCCCGCACCGGTGGAGGGCCACGTCTGCGGGCTCCTCTCCATGGTCGACCACTTCGAGTACTCGGGGTCCGTGGCCGCAAGCCACGCGGAACGCGCGCTCCGCTTCGACCCGTCCGACCGCTTCGCCGCGGCCTCGCTGGACGCGGAATCCGTTCCCGACCCGTCCTGCGGCCTGACGGACCGCATGGACCTCGCGAACGGGACGGGGGCGACGCGATGAGCCGGCGCGACGGATACGGATTCGGCTCCCTCGCGAGGGACTTCGCGGCCGACGTCGTCATGGGCGAGGGCGGCGACCGCGACGAGGTGCGCGAGGGGTTCAGCGACGCCGACCTGGACCGCATCGCCCGCGAACACCGGGCGGAATTCAACTGGGACCTCGTCTACGGCATGTCCGCCTCCGTCCGCGAATGGTACATGATCGCCTGGCACGACGACCCGCGCGGCCCGTCCATCCGCGAGGACGCCACGTTCACGGACGTCGTCAGGGCGTTCCCCGAAGGCGCCGAAGGCGTCGACGCCGCGCTGGGCCAAGGCTCCGACACCATGCGCGGACGCGTGCTCCACGAGATCGCCGACATCATCGGATGCGGATACGACGACATCCACGCCGCGGTACTCACCTCCGACCGTCTCGACCCGTGCCTCATCCCCGCCCCGGAGCCGCCGGCCGGACAACGGTACACCGCCGTCGACGTGGAGATGAAACACTCCCCGCGATGGCCGAACGGCCCACGCGTCCTCGAGGCCGAGCTGCCGGATGGCCGCGTCCTCGGCTACGTCGCGAGCACCTCCCCGTGGTCGTGGTCCTGGAGGCTGGCCGACGACACGCAATGGCGCGCCCCGGAACCCGTCAGGGGCAACGCCGCGCGCTTCATCGACCAGGACGGCCGCGAGGCGGCCATCCTGAGCCTGCTCGACGCCATCGACGACATCCTCGCCGACGAGCGGGCCGCGGAATCCGACGGCAACGAGCCCGGCCTGCCGGAACTGGACGACCTCGTCGACGGCCCGTCCGTCGTGCGGGGACCCGCACGTTGAGCCGCGCGAAGGAGAACGACATGAAACTCGACAGCAAGACCATCCAGACCGTCCTCGACCGGTTCGGCATCCACGACGACGCGTCCGCCGACTACGTCATCGCCCACTGGCGGCAGGCCGGGGACGTGTACGCCCACGGCGGCTCGATGCCCGACCTCGAGGACGTCGTCCGCCTCGAAACCATCCTCGGCGTCCGCATCGGCCACGACGCCTACCGGCGCGCCGCCGCCGCGACGCCCGACCTCGGCCGGTGGCTCGATGACGGAACGCGCATCCTGCGCGCCGCGGCCGGAAGGATCCCCGACGATTACGGCGTCCCCTTCAACTGGATCCGCGTCCGCCTGGACGAATGGGCCCGGACCGCGCCCGCCGACGACACGGCCCGCTACACATGCGCCTGGGAACCCGGCCGCCCCATCAGGACGGAGCGCGACATCATGCGGCACTGGACCGAAGCGGAGCTCGCCCAGGTCGTCGAGGACGCCTACTGGGACCATCCGGGCGGCGCCGCCGAAAGCCGGGAGTTCTACTCGCGTCCGGAACACATCACCGGCGACTACGAGGAATGGCGGGACGACCTGCTGTCGGAAGGCGAGCTCGAACGCGCCGACACGCAGGAGGCCGCCCCGCCCGACGCCGTCCCCGCCATCGGAGAGGACCGCCCGCCGACGTGCCGAAACCTGTAGACATGGTGCACCGCCGCGCCGCCCCGCCGGACGCATGATTGCAGATGGGGCGTCGCAACCAGTCCGCGCCGCCCCGCCGACCACAACGAAAGGAACTGCCATGCCGCAGACGATGCTGACGGTGAGGGGCAACCTCGGGGCGAACCCCGACTACCTGCCCGAGAAGACCACGGACGACGGGACCATCCTGCCGTCCAAACTCCAGGCGGTCGTGTACGAGAACCGCCGCGTGAAGACCGAGGACGGCGGCTGGACGGACGACCCGCGCGGCCCCGTCAAGACGACCGTGCAGCTGTTCGGCCGCGCCGCGGACGTCGTGAGGCGCGTCGACATGCGCCAGGGCGACCCCGTCATCGCCGGCGGAAGCCTCGCCTCGCCCGCCGCGTTCACCAGCTCCAAGGACGGCCAGCCGGACGCGCGCAACGTCATCAACGCGCAATGGCTGGTCTTCGACTCCATCGCGCACCAGCGACGGAAGGAACGCGCCTCCGAGGAGACCCCCGCCCCGGCCGGCAAGGAGGCCGCGCCCGCCGGGGCCCGTCCGGACACCGAAGGGGAGTGACGCCATGTTCATGCCCCCTGAGAACACCGAACCGAAGACGGCGCCGGCGAGGCCGACCGACATCCCCGAAGACCACTGGCCGGCCACCGGCAAGGGCCGCGCGGCCTGCTCCTGCGGGGCCGCGTTCGACACGTGGCAGGAATACGGCCGCCACGTCGACCGTGTCCTCGCGTGGCCCCGGGAAAGGGGATGACGGTGGACGTCGACCCGAAACTCCAGACCAACAGGGTCGCCGACCTCGGACGGACGGTCCGCCCGTCCAGCCGCTACGCCGGCATCGCGCTGCTCGCCGCCCTCGCGGTCATGTCCGTGTTCGCCGCCGTGTGCGCCGCGGCGGGACACGGCTTCGACATATTCGCCCTGCTGTACGTCCTCTCGGGCCAGTGGGCGTTCACCGGCTCGCAGTGGGCGCTGGCCGGCGCGGCCATCGTGCTCGCCGCCATGCTGGGCGGCCTGTGCTGGTGGGTCGCGGCGCGCAAGGTCGCGCCGAGGGTCACGGGAAGCGCCGACCGCACCAGGGTCGACGTGTACGCGCCGAGCATGGGACACGGCGAGGCCGTGTCCAAGGTCACCAGGGAACGCGCCGAGAAGATGGCGGCCCGGCTCGTCAAGGACTGGGATCCGAAACGCATGGAGCCCGGCTATCCTCTCGGCCGCAACATCGTCGACGGCACACCGATGAGCACCAGCTGGGAGGACATGGCGATCGTGCTCGCCGGACCGCGTTCCGGCAAGTCCCTGTGCTACGCGATCCCCGCGGTCTGCTCCGCGCCCGGCCCATGCCTCGCGACGTCGAACAAGGGCGACATCCTCGACGTGACCCGGCCCGTGCGCGTGCACGACCATCCCGACGGGCGCATCTGGGTGTTCGACCCGGAACGCATCGCGGAGCCGAACAGGAAGCACACCACCTGGGTGTGGAACCTGATCGACTCGATCCACACCATCGCCGACGCGAAGCGCATCGCCGACTGCTGGCGCTACGCGTCCGGCCAGCCGTCCACCGGCGGCGACGACTTCTTCCCCGGGACCGCCGCGCAGCAGCTCGCCGACTACCTGTTCGCCGCGCACCTCGGCGGCAAGACCGTCGCCGACGTGTTCCGCTGGGCGTCGAGCGAACGCAACACCGAACCCGTCACCATCCTCACGAAACACGAGGGATACGGCGAGATCGCCAGCCGCGTCAGCTCCGTCATCGCGCTCACCCCGGAGACCCGAAGCGGCGTGTTCGGCTCGTTGCAGACCATGGTCGCGTTCCTCGCAGACCCGGACGTGATCGAATGGGTCCTGCCCCGCGAGGGCGACGGCACGCCCGCCGGCCGCGACGTGTTCGACCCGCTCGCCTTCGCCACCAGCGAGGGCGACACGCTCTACCTCCTGTCCGCGCAGGGACGCCCGTCCACCGCCCTGACCGCGAGCCTCACCGCGGTCGTCGCGTTCACCGCGTTCCAACACGCCCAGTCCGAATGCACCGACAACAACCGCCGCCTGCCCAGGCCGATGTGCTGCGTCCTCGACGAGGCCGCGAACATCTGCCGCTGGCCCGAACTCGCCGACGTCTACTCCTACTTCGGGTCCGCGGGCATCCCGATCATGACGATCTGGCAGAACCCCGACCAGGGCAAGGCCGCGTTCGGCGAGACGAATTTCGGCAGCCTGTTCAACAACGCGAACATCCTCGTCTATCTGGGCGGCATCAAGGACGCGAAATGGCTCGGCGAGATCAGCAGCCTCGTCGGGCAGAGGGAGATCGTCCGCGGAAGCCTCAACATCGACGGCCAGGGCCGCCGCAGCGTGAACAACAGCATCCAGAAGGAGAACATCCTGGACGTGTCCAGTCTGGCCGAATGGCCCGTCGGACGCGCCCTCGTGCTCGCCTCGCAGTGCCGCGCCCAGATCGACCGGACCATGCCATGGACCGAGAACCGCGTCTGGTCCGAGATCATCCGCAAGGCGGCGTGACGTGGGCCGCGCCAATCTTCTTTTCGAAAGGATCAGGGAAATGTTCGTAAGCCCCTCGGAGGAAAGGGAATACCGTTACGTCAGGGACGTCGTGAAAATACCCGAGGCCGACACGGACCGTGAGGACGAGGCCGACACCGCCGTCATCCCCGGGCCGCCCAGGCCCGCGGACGACGCGCCGGCCATGGAGGCGCCGCCGTCCGAACCGGCCGCGCGCGAAGCCGACGGATCCGCGGAAGACCGGAATCCCGGGGACGACGCTTCGGAACCGGCCGGTCCGGCTTCCGGGGACGGCGCCGACGGCGGAGAGGAACCCGCGACCCCGGATCCCGCGCCCGCCGCCGGTCCCGTCTCCGGGGGCGAGGGGACGCCGGCCGATCAGGCCGACGGCTCCACGGAGGAGGACGATGAGGCGGCCGTCAGGGCCCTCGCGGCCAACGACGCGGTCGGCGCCACGGGAGACGCGACCCGATACGGGCTGTCCATCCCGTTCACGAGGTGGCTCATCGCCTACAAGGCCGGCCTCACCGCCAAGGACTTCGCCATCGTGTCCGACGAGGACAGGGCCCTCGCCGAAAAGGAGCGCGCGGATTCCGCGCGCGCGGCCGCGGTTCCTGCCGCCGAAGCCGCCGCCAAGGCCGTCTCCACGCCGGCGGACGCGACGCCGGACGCCTCCGCTCCGTCCGAGCCGGCCGACACGGATACGGCGGGGGAGCCGGAGGGCCGCGGCGACGAACCGACGGCCGGGGATCCGGCGTCGAAATCGGCCGACCCCATGACGGAGGGAACGGACGCCTCCGTGGAGACCCACGACGCCTCCGGGACCGTCCCGCCCGCTCCGGAACCACGGGAGCCGGATCCCGCGGCCCCGGCCGAGACCCATGGGACCGACGGGAATCCGGCCACGCCCCCGGCGCCCGGGGACGACGCTTCGGAACCGGCCGGTCCGGCTTCCGGGGACGGCGCCGACGGCGGAGAGGATCCCGCGGCCCCGGATCCCGCGCCCGGGGAGGACCGCGGGGAACAGACGGTGGAGGACGATCCGCACGCCGACGGGGATTCCACGCCGGCGGACGACGACGTGCTGTCCATCCCGGAGGCCGAGGAGGTCGGCGACGACCGGTCCGAACGCGAGGCCCTGATCGGCCAGTTCGGCGCCCGCACCCAGATGCGCGACACGTATTACCCCAACCTCGCCGCGTTCGTCGAGCTGCACGTCGCCCACATGTGGCCGTACCAGCAGGGCGTCATGACGAAGTTCCTGTGGGTGCCGGACTGGTGGCGGTACCCGCCGCTCATCTACCAGCTCGACGCGCTGTGGCGCGCCTACGAGAACGCGCGCCGCCAGCCGGGACAGATGATGGTGTTCAACATCCAGGCGTTCGGCCTGCTCGACCGCGTGTTCAACAAGGACACCGGCCTCGTCGCCTCCCTCGGCATCGACGAGAACAAGACCACGACCGGTCCGAACGAGCCGCTGCCGTGCATCCGCCCGCCGAAGGGCTGGCGCCGCAAGGCCATGGAGCCGCTGCGCCCCTTCCGCCCCAAGGAGATGGAGGACGCCGCGGCCGGCCTTGACCGGGAACGCCCGATCCGCCGCCCCAACATCAGGATGTTCGACAGGAAGCAACAGGAAGGAGGCCGCTGATGTCGGCCATTGATCCGGAAGACGCGCTCGACCAGCTGCTCAACAGCACATGGAGCAACATGGCCCAGCAACTGGGCATGCTGCACCGCTCGCTCAGCGTGGACATCCAGCAGCGGCACAGGGACCGCAAGGCCCAGGAGTCCCAGCAGGCCAGATTGCAGGCCGCGGAGATCAAGGAGATGGAGGCCCAGCGCGCGCGCCTGCTGTCCTGGGAGAGCGCGCACCGGCGCGAACTCAACAACGGGTTCGAGGGCGTGCTGAACGCGACCGTGCTCGGCACGAAGGGCTGCGCCGCGTTGAGCGACACCGGCCTGCTGAAGGCATGGAACGTCAGCGAGATGCTCGTCGGCACCGACCCGGGCTATGCCGCGCAGCTCGACCGCGCGCGGCGGCTCATGGACGCGGAATGGTCCAAACGCCATCCCGGAGAGGCGATCGGACAGCAGGCCGACCGCGTCATGAACGCCGTCACCATCAGCTACGTCGACCGCGGCCCCGAACTCGAGGACACGCTGTCCGCCTTCGAGAAGGCCGGCTTCACCGTCAAGCTCGACCGGCAGGACATGACCCCGGACGAATTCAAGGCGTCCCACGACGGCGAGACGTTCCGTGTCGAACCCGAGAGCGGCGAGGGATGGAACGGACTGAGGAACGACCTGATCTCCGACTGCGTGATGACGCAGGCCGTCGTGTCCGTCGACGAAGCGGGACAGAGGATCAGCTACCTGCGCGACGCGGGACTGCCCGAATCGTCCGGCGGCGACAACCGCAGCGAGGGCGACGAGCCGTCCAGCCTGTTCGAGGGCTCCATGAACGAGAACGAGAACGCGGCCCCCGCGTCCGACCGTCCCGACCCGGCCGAAACCGGCACGGCGGAACACGCCTCCGGACCCACGGGCGACGAAGCGGCGGAAACCGTGGAGGCCGGACACGCGGCCGGCGAGCCGGCGGCGGAGAGGAAAAGGACGGCCGCCGAATCCAGGACCGGCGGCGACCTGTCCGCCGGCGAGGCCACCGGCGAGGACAAGACCGACCCAGTCGACCTGTACGAACCGGAGGAATGGGACGGCCCGGACCTGTTCGGCGAATACTCCCCGGAACAGGAAGCCAGGCTCACGCCGTCGTCAAGCCCGGCCGCGGAACCGTCCCTGCCGGACGTCTCCACCATCAAACAGGCCGGCCAGAAGAACGCGCGCTGACCCCACGACACGATAAGCGGATAAGCATGTGCCTGCATGCTTATCCGCTTATTCTTTTCCACGCGCGGGCCGGGCCGGCCATTTATGCGTTGCGTTTTATGATAAGACAACGCTTAAGAGGGTCAGCGCAGATCCAGGACGAGCCGGGGGACGCGGATTCCGAGCTCCTCCAGGCCGGCCGCCTTGTCGATGGGCGCGCGGCGCCAGCAGTCCTTCAGGAAACCCACGTAGATCAGTGCGATCTCCTCACGCGCCTCGTCTCTGGTGATCCTTCCGTCCCCGACCTGGCGGGCGAGCGTGTCCGCGTCGTCCTCCAGCGCCTTCGCGCGCAGCCGTTTCACCATCGGTTCGATGTCCTGCATGTTCTTCTCCTTTGAATCGAGATGCGGGTCAGAACAGTATGGCAAAACCGCGCGCGGCCGCGCAACCGGCAACCGGGAAAATGTGGATAAGTGGATAAGTCACGCGGAGCGTGGCGCTTCCGTCCCGTGTTTTTCCTTCTCGGCCGAGATGGTTCCGGTCTCGGCCGAGAAGCGCGCCGTGCCCACGTCACCGGCCTCGAGGCCGTACCGTTCGGACAGCCGGTCGAACACGCGCAGGCCGTCGCGCACCGCCTCGTCGTACGCTTCGGGGTCGCCGCCCGCGCGCCTGATGCCCACGGCGACATGGAACGCCTCGTCTATCAGCCGTTCCATGTCGTGCGTGGACAGGTTCGCCGCCTGTCTTTCCATGCCGTCGGAGAGGAACGGCCGGCGGTTCTCCATGCTCGCGCGCCATTCCTGGACCGCCAATGATTCGGAGCGCGCGTCGTGCATCCAGCCGTTCCGCAGTTCCCTCAGCCGCATGTCCGAGCCGAGGTCAGCCGCGTTGAATCGTTCCGTCCAGCCGTCCGCGCCGCGCCAGGTGATCCGGTATCCGACCACCTGGGCGGGCGAATCGAACGAGCCTTTCGTCACGCCCTTGCGCAGGCGCGGGTCGATGCCGAATCCCTCCCGGCGGACGCGGCGTATGAACTCGTCCTCGCTGTGCGACGCCTTCGCGCACGCCTCGACGATACGGCCGACGTGCTGCTTCGGCATCGTCTCCGCGGCCACCGCCGCGATCCGTCGCACGCGCTCGTCGCGTCCGAGCGACTGCCAGGGGAGCGGGCCGTCGTAATCCTCCCGCGCCCTCCATTCGGCCCACCGGCGCCATTCCGCGTAACGATAGCGGGTCTGGTTCTCCGTGACGGACCTCTCGAGCTCGACGAGCTCGGGGCGTTGCCTCTCGATCTCCCGGCACGATTTCTGTGCGCTTTTCATGTCGTTGTACGTGTCGAGCCATCCGTTGTCCGTCGCGAGCTGCACCATGACGTGCACGTGGTCGTTGCCGTTCCGGCTCAATCCATGGCGTACCGCGAGCCACGTCGCGCCGTCCGCGTCGGCTCCGCCGATGACGCCCATGCGCTCCAGGTAATCGTGGATGATCGCGTTCCACTGCTCGTCCGTGAGGATGCCCTGCCCGGCCTTGATGGACAGCGAGCAGTGCCACACGCGGTCCCTGCCGTGCTCCCTGTCGGGATTGAGTTTCCCTCGACGATCGCGGGGGAAGGGGTCGTCCTTGCGTTCCCTGACCCGATAGCGTCGGTCGAACCTTCTCCCGATCTGCGCATACGATTCGGCCGGACGGCCATCGAAGCCGAACGAGCCGAGCAGGTCGTCGCTGCATGCGACGAGGTGCTGGTTGGCGTGCTCGTTGTGACGGCCCTTGCCGAACAGATACTTCACTAGTCCCGCGGGATCCGATCCGCGGTTGATCTTCGGAATCATGTGTTCCATCGTCCGACAGGATCAGGCGCCGAGCGGTGCACCATGTCTACGATTTTCAGGCGCAGATCTGTGTTCACTGGGCATTCCGGCGGTGTGAATATTCCGCATATTGAATGATATGCTGCTATTTGGCAGCAAAAAGGCGTATAATCTTGACAAAAGGCAGCAAAAATACAATAGTCGGAGGATTTATGAGGACTTTGGGGAGCTTGATTAAGGCCCGCCGCAATGAACGGGGCCTTTCTCAGCAGGCTCTCGCCGATTTATGCGGAACGAGCGATAGTGAGATCGCGAAGATCGAACGGGGCGAAAGGAAATCGCCCAACTGCCAGATCTTATGCAGGATGGCGAAAGCGCTTGGCTATCATCCGCTGGAGTTGCTGAAAGCATCCGGTTTTCTCACCAATGCGGACATTCAGGACTCGTTGGCCATACGGGGGCTGGAGCGACTTACCGAACCTGAGCTTTCACATGTTCAGGCATTCGTCGATTTTCTCATTGATCGTAAAAACCGTGGAGACATGGAACCGAAAGACTTGGAGCGGATAAAATGAAATTCAGACTGGGCGAACTATTCTGCGGACCTGGAGGCATCGCATGGGGTGCCACCCACGCGAAGATCGACGACGCCGGATTCTCCATCGTTCATCAGTGGGCCAACGACTATGATGCGGACACGTGCAGGACGTATAGACGGAACATTTGTCCGGATGATCCGCAATCCGTGTATCATGCCGACATCCGCACATTCGACATGAGCCAGCTCAAGCCCATTGACGCGTTGGCTTTCGGATTCCCCTGCAACGATTACAGCGTTGTCGGGGAGCAGAAAGGCATGGACGGCGTTTACGGCCCGCTTTACTCTTACGGGGTGAAAGCGCTGAAGATTTTCAAGCCCATGTGGTTTTTGGCCGAGAACGTCGGCGGGTTGCGTAACGCCAATGATGGCCGCGCTTTCACGAAGATCCTATCCGAGCTCCGTGCCGCGGGCTATAAGGTGACTCCGCACCTGTTCAAATTTGAAGACTACGGCGTCCCTCAGGCAAGGCATAGGATTATCATCGTCGGAATCCGCGATGATCTGGAGGTCGAGTACCGCGTGCCTTCTCCCGAACCGTATAAGGACGTCGACAACACGTGCCGCGCCGCGCTTGAAAAACCGATGCCTGAAGACGTGGCGAACAACGAGGCCACCAGACAGAGTCCAAGAGTGGTGGAACGGCTTAAGTACATCAAGCCGGGAGAGAACGCGTTCACTGCCGACCTGCCCGAAGAACTGCGTCTCAATATCCGAGGTGCGCAGATCAGCCAGATTTACAAGCGGTTGGATCCGGATAAGCCCTCATACACAGTGACGGGAAGCGGCGGCGGCGGAACGCACATGTACCATTGGTCAGAGCCTCGGGCCCTCACCAATAGGGAGCGAGCCCGGCTCCAGACGTTCCCTGACAGCTACGTTTTCGAGGGAAGCAAGGAGAGCGTCAGAAAACAGGTGGGCATGGCCGTTCCCTGCCGCGGCGCGCAAATCATTTTCGAGGCGATATTGAAGTGTTTCGCGCATCAGGATTATCCCTCGATCGAGCCCAATATCAGTGAATAGGTCTCCAGCCTGTTAAGTGAGTCAGGGAATTCTCACTTAACAGGCTGGGAGAAGTCCATGTAATATTGCTCCTCGTCTATTTTCGTGAAGACGACATCGGTGCGGCCGTACTCTTGGAGGCTGTCGATGGAGACGAACTCCCCGTTGCCGATGCCGAGTCGTCGCCTGAAGTATTCCCCCAACAGAGAGTTTCCCAAAGGCGTCGTCAGAGCCTTGTCGTTCGCCTGCTCGATTCGCAGGATAAGGCTTTTGTGATCGTCCGTCTGAACGGTGAACTGCTGCCCATCTGTGGGGAAGAATCCCGTCCGAGCCACTTTTCTGGGAACGGGGATATATGCCTCGTTGTGGTTCCTTCCCTCGCGTTGCCCCCAGTTGAGTCCGGATTTTAGACCAATGTTCCCGTCCCGAGTCAGCAGGGACAAAGCGACCGTCTCCGAATCCGACAGGGGAGCGCATTGCCTCAGATCCGGCGGAAAATCGTTGGTGATGCGGACGTTGTCCCCTATCTCCGCATGCGTGCAGAACATCGAACGTTTTTCAACGTCCTGGTAGTACGCCATGGATTCAACCGGATCCACCTGTGACATCAAGTCTTCGATTCGGGAAGGCATGAAGGAGGATTGCAAGAAGGAGGCCGAACCGGCATAGGCCGCTACAGGTTCGCCCTTCCTTGTCCATAGATAGAGATTGGAATGGACGGCGGGCAGGTCATAGACATAGCTGCATGAGAAGACGTCCCAGGAATCATCCATCCCAGCATGGCGCTGCAAGTCCTGAAATTCCGAATGCGCGGAGGAACTGATGCCATCGGCGGAAGCCATGCCGACGATGAGATTGACCTGAATCGGGGCGAAAGGAGACTTGGATCTTCTCTCATGCAACGATGTCAGATACCATGATGCCATGGTCGGCGTGGCGGTTCCGGACAGTATGTTGATCGAGTCCGCTCCCAAGTCGATTGGCGAGAACAGAACCGTTTCTGCGAGATTCTCAGTGAACATGATGGCTGGTCATTCCTCGTTATAGTAGACGTTGCCGTTTGGCAGCTTGATGTTGGGGACCCATAGGTTCTTTCCGCGCCAGCCTTTCCTACCAGTCACCTGGTACATGGTCAGGACCACGCGGTTCGGGAACGAATTGCTGGTCTTCCAGTCATTCGGGGACAGAAGGGCTCCGGTTCCCTGCGTCACGTCCCTGTTGCGCCGTACCACAAGCACGCCTTGTTCTCCGGGATTATCGGCAAGCATCATTTCCAGAATGGACATGAAGGCGGTCAATTTGAAATCGGTGCTTGGCACGATGTGCCTGAGGATGTTTTCGATTAGTTTCAAACTGACCGTATATGATGGTTCGTCATCGCGGAAACCCTCAATCAATTTCGTGATTTCCTCAATGGTTGAATTATCCGGGTCGGCTGGATAATAGTTGGTTCCACCGGTCAATATGCTGACGTGCTTGTCATCCAACACGGCGTCGCGGGTCGGTTTCAAGCCTTCGGGATAATGGATCTTCGGCCTTTCGCCTTTTCGGATCTGCGCGATGATGGAGTTGTTCGTGGAGTTGATGTCCGAGAACAGCTTATACAGTTCCTGCGGAATGTACACCATCATCAGGCCGGGGTCTCGGTCGTATCCGAACATCCGGCTATGCTGCCACATGGTATCCGCCTGAGGTTTTTTGGCCAACCGCGTGTAGTAAATCGTTTGGAGACCAGGGAATGTGACGCCGCGTCCCAAGGTGTTCCCGCCGATGACGAAATTGCAACCCTCTTTGTAATCATCCTCGGTGACCGCATATTTCCCGTTCATGACAAGGACTCTGATCTCATCGTCGAGGAGTAGTCTCCTGCAATGGGCCAGTATCGTCTCGAAGTCCCGTAGCTCGCTCTTGCGCGGCGTCAAACGCTCGTATGCCTTGTGAAGCTCTGTCTCGAAGTCACCGTCGATATTGCTGACGCACCAATCGATGGAGTCGCGGATTTCCCTGGCGAACTTCTCATGCACATTCTGGCGGACGGAGGGATGGACCAGGCAGTTCGAGACTTTGGAACCGGTGCATAGCAATTGCGCGGACACCGCCAAATGCCTTAAAACGACCTCATGGGTCATTTTCTTGGTATCGGTGAGGTATGTGACGCATTCCGGCTTTCCGGTGGCGGGGAAGAAGAAATCCCCTCCGAGATAGGCCTTTCCCGGCTCGAAATAATGAGTGAAACTGGGGCTGAAGCCCGATTCCTCAGTTTGCAGAAGAAGGGATTGCGGAGTGCCCGTCACCTGCAAGTAGACGCTGCACATTCCCTCATCCTTGATTGAGCTTATGTACCTATTGATGGAGGATTGCCTGTCTTTGTTCACCATTGTGTTCAACGACGCCGCATCGGCCTCGTCATCCACGATGAACAATGCGTTGCCTTGCATGAACTGGGTCGTATTGAACACATTCGCCCACAGCCGCAGAACGCGGTAGTTCTTCTTAAGCACTACCACGACGGGCTTCTGAAGCCGATTGCCGATGAACAGGCCCGAATCGGTCTCGTCGCATACCAGGAAATCCGTCAGATCCCTTTTCACACGGTTCAGCGTCTGTTGCTGAAGAACGGTGTTGTCCGTGGTGAGCAACAGAAACGCATAGAATCCATTCTCGGCGGCTTGACACATTATGCCGAACATCTGACCCGTCTTGCCAGATTGCACATTGCCGAAAAGCAATCCGGTCTCATGCGATGTGAACGAATACTGTTTGAGATACTTTTCGTTGAATGATTCAGTGGTCTTACGTATCGAATCGGCAAGTTCGATGTTGCCTTCGTCTTTGATTTTCTGAAGATAATTGCCGAGGTAATCAATGGCCATTGCTCTCTCCCTCACTCGAAGAATAAAGTCCACACGTCGAGAATCCCGTCCTCCGGATCCTCCATCGTCCTATCAGTCTTGGTCAAGCGGAGATTGTGACAACCATATTCGTCCAGTATCTCCTGTGTGATCATGCCCTTCCGCGTCGTGTCCTTCATGGTGTCGTTGACCGGTTCCACCAATCCAGCCGCCACGAGCCTTCCCTTCAGCCAGCGTCCCAGAAGCAGTTCATCGCCGACGGCGTTGAACTGCTTGTTGTTGTCGCTTGTCGTATGGGCTTTGAACTTGTATCCGTCATCGGTGACGACTATGAACGGCACGTTCTTTTCCGGGTAGCCTGGTTGAGTCCTGATCTCCTTGCCGACGGTGAACTGGATTTCGTACCAGTCGCGTGATTTACGGCCACCCCTGGGCACCGCATAGCAGACATTGATGTTTGATTTCATATATTTGCCGTCTCCTGCGAGACGTTCGTCCTCCGTTGGAACTTTGAGCGGCAACAGGAACGAGAGATCGGTTTGATGCTTCCGATAAACGTCCAGATCGTCTGATGTGACGGACTCGGCCAAGTCGGATTTCCCAAGGTCACAGTTCTTTTCCCGAATGAGCTGTAAATCCTTGACCTCATCGATATTGGAGGATATAGGGGCGGTATTAATCTGATCGATAAGCTGTTTCGTGCTGAGCATCTCTACCGGATTATCGATGAGCGAGGCCACCTCGTATTGCCGTAGATTCGACGCCTCAAGCTTGATGACGCCAAGATTGGCCGAGCCGTTCATGACCGCGATCGGCTGTTTCTTTTTGGCGAAATAATAAAGTTTGCCATGGAAAGCGAAGGAACGTACGAGGCGAATTTCCCCGAGTCCGTCTTTCTGCCACTCCCGGTTGTATGCCTTGGCCGCATGATACGACCGTTCGGGCATGCCTTCCTTGCCGTACATTCCAATGGTGAGCGTTATCCGTGATACGTTGTTCGCCCTGACGACTTCGTCGAGCTCCGCCAAAGACAGCAGGCTGATATATCCGACGGCTATGGAAATCTCGTCGGAATCATGGGCCAGACGGTGGAAAGCCTCATTGATGGTTTCCTGGCCGGGATGTGCCTTTAACGGAGGAATGGACGAGTACAGCAACGACATAGCGCATCCTTTCACGATGAGTGAGCTATGCGTTTAGTATACAAGTATCGGGGGCTTGTTTCATCGACGCCAGTGTCTCTTAAGACGCGCGGCCTCCTTGTTGGTTTGTAATTTTCAGTAATTCGTTGGTGAATGTTTCGGGGGACTACAGCAGAAGGGGCCTTGGAAGAAATTCCAAAGCCCCTTGTTTCGCTCGCCATCTACTCGCGTTCAACCGTTTATGCCTTTGCAAAATGTCTTGAGATTCTCAGGCAGTTCGACCCCATTGATTTCGAGCATTCGTATCTCATATCGCCGCTCCATTGACTCGGCCAGGCTCGGCTCTTCGTTTTCGGTCTCATACTTTTCCGCCAAATTGAGGGCGATCTCCGCCAGACCAATCTCCGTCTTGTCCGGTGCATCCATCTTTCCGTGCGCATTATGAGAATCTCTTTTGATGCTGAACATTGAGCACACTTCCAGCGGAGTCAGGCCGGCGAGCGGACCGCTATCGGACACGGTCTCAAATGGCTGCCCCAAATCGCAGAGCAATGACAACGGGTTGATGTTCAGAGTCCGCGCGATCTCTACCAGGCTGGACAGATCCATGCGTCGTCGCTCGTTTTCGATGTTGAAGATCGTTTGGCGGGACACGCCGGTGTTCGGGAATTTCTCCTTCACCGCGGAGGCCAGCGTCTCGGCGGTGAATCCGGCCTTCACACGGTAATTCCTCAACCGGTTTCCTACTCCCGGGAAGTCGTTTATCTTCTTATCCATATTCGTGCTCTCCTTGTTCCAACGATGGTCTATCAATCGTTTTGTCCGGACGAATCCTTGATGATGCCGCTGGCCTTGTCGAACAGCCGCGCGCAATCCCGCACGGCCTTCGCCGCGGAATGTTCGTCGGCCAGGCTCGCGCTCATATCGCGGTTGACGTTGTGCGCGATCTGGTTGACGTTGTGCCCGATATGCCAGATCTCCGTCCTGATGGCCTTCAGCTGCTCGACGACGGGGCCGGCCTCGCACTTCCTTCTCGCGGCTTCGAGATTCTGACTTGTCTCGTGCGCCTCGACCAGGTAACGCGAGATGCTGACGCCTTTCGCGTTCGCCGCATCGCGGATTTCCCCAAGTTCCCGTTCTGAGACTCGGATGAAAATTCGCCTGTTCCGCGCCTGTTCCGCCCTGCGGCGGCGCTTGACCTCCATTCCGTCTCTCGCCATGGTGCTCGCCCTGCTGCCTTTCTTCACGTTCTCTTCCATGCCTTTGGCCCTCGGGTTTTTGTCCACCGCCCTGGCGGTGGAGGGTTTGACGTTTCGTGCGCACGAAACGTATAACTTGCTACCCTCAGTTTTGTTTAAGTTTGTGTAGTCAAACTCTTTAAGTTTGTGTAGTCAAACTCTTTAAGTTTGTGTAGTCAAATTTTTT
>ERZ808242.550-NODE-550-length-26752-cov-7.049444_pt1 | contig 26752 bp, 23 predicted proteins | sample MGYA00521244_ERZ808242 | MGnify/ENA primary metagenome ERZ808242 (study PRJEB31516, sample SAMN03275573) | gut metagenome | biome: mammalia-associated habitat; material: feces | host: Papio cynocephalus | place: Kenya | collected 2012-07-27 ... | reverse complement strand
GCGAGAATCCTCTCGGCTCGAGGTTGCTGTTCTACAAGTGGTTCTGAATAGTTACGGTTTTTTGTATATTTAGTGACCCTGGCTAAATGGCAGGGGTTACTAGGGACACAAGGATATTGTCATGTCGACGGGAGACGATTTCTGAACGTCTGCAGTTGTTCCGCGGACAGTCTTCTTGGATCCGGTTCCCCTTACCCTCCCTCGCGGTGTAGCCGATGCGCGGTTGTATCATTGCGTCGTATCCTTGCATGTGTGTCTGTCGGGGCGTAACATTGGATCGTCCTGCCCTGGGACCATGCAGATGCCACATTCGCCCGTGGCGGGGCTCGCATCCGCTCTGCACCGCTACCTTCCGGATTCAGATGAGCTCCGTGGTCCAGTTCAGCTCCTGTATGGCCGTGTCCGTCAGGCGGACCTCCTCCGATATCGAATCCACCGTCTTCCTGAGCTCCTTGACGTTCACTGTGCTGACGATCCTGATCTCCGATGCGGAGCTGCGGTTCACCGTGCAGCTGGCCTCGTCGAGGAAGGATCTGAGGATCTCGGCCTTGCGCGTGAGGACATCGCGCCTGGCGATGAGCTCCGTAAGGGTCCTGCCGTCCTTCGATCTGGTGACGCTGTTCGTCAGGTTGATCCGGGCGATCAGGTGCTCCAGCCTCATAGTCGCATCGTCGAGCTCCGCGAGAAGCGATGACGGATCCTCGCTGGGCTCGTCGCCCTCCTGGACCTTGGAGTTGTTGTTCAGCCTGGTCTGGAGCTGATACAGCCTTGTGTTCAGATCAGACCTCGCTGAGAGGGCCTCGGCTAGCTTCATGGGACGGGCATGGAATCGCACATAGATAATCGTCACACGAGCCAGTCCGGCAGCCGCTAGATCAAGTCTCAAGCGATGGATGTTTCCATGTAACTTTAATATGTATTTAGTGACACGATGTAACTTATATTCTACACAGAATCCGAATGGAAACCCCAACCATCTTATACGTAACCAGTGCCTGCATTAGCATGGTTAAGGTTTGTGGTCCTCTTGAGTGAGAGGGGACTTTTCAACGGCCGCAAGGGATTCATCCTGGCGACCGCGGCCTCCGCCGTCGGTCTCGGAAACATCTGGAGATTCCCTACGCTGGCGGCCCAGCACGGGGGCGGAACGTTCCTCGTCACGTATATGCTCGTCGTCCTTCTGTTCGGTCTGATTCTTCTGATCACTGAGATCGCAATCGGACGCCACACCCGCAAGAGTCCCGTCGACGCCTTCGACTCGCTGAACCACAAGAGCAGGTTCATCGGGATGCTGGCTTCCGCGGTTCCTGCCATCATCATGCCGTACTATTGCGTGATAGGTGGCTGGGTGCTCGGGTTCCTGATAGGATATGCCGGCGGAGTGGACATGACCAACGAGTTCGCTCCGTTCATAAGCTCGAATCTCTCGATCGTGGCCTTCCTAGCCTTCCTGTTCATGGCGATGGTGGTCATCTACTTCGGAGTGACGAAGGGGATCGAGAAGACCAGCATCGTCCTGATGCCTCTTCTCCTCGCTATCCTCGTCATCCTGGTCGTGTATGTCCTCTTCCAGCCCGGTGCGGCGGAGGGAGTGTCGTACTATCTTTCTTTCGACCTGTCGGAGATCAACGGCAGCACACTGGTCGCAGCCATGAGCCAATCGTTCTTCTCCATGTCCATTGCTATGGGTATCCTGATAACGTACGGATCCTACATGGACAAGAAGGAGAGCATCGAAGGCTCCGCCCTGATTATCGCTGTCATCGACACCGCCGTAGCCATACTCGCTGGTCTGCTGATCGTTCCGATGGTCTATGAGACCTATGCCGGAAACATCCCCGGTGGACCGACTCTTATCTTCAGCGCGCTGCCCAACATCTTCGTGGACATGCCCGGAGGAGAGATCGTCGGACTTCTGTTCTTCGTCCTCGTGTTCCTCGCAGCGCTGACATCGGCGATCTCAGTCGCAGAAGCTGTCGTGGCAACCATCATGGACCGCACCGGAATGACCCGTCAGAAGGCCGTCGTCGTGTTCACGATTCCCGTGGCCATCGTCGGAACCATCGTCTGTCTAGGATTCGGTCCTCTCAGCTTTGTTAGCATAAACGGCTACGGAATCCTGGACATGCTCGACTACCTGTCCAACAGCATAATGATGCCCATTGTGGCGTTCAGCACATGCGTGTTCATCGGGCACTTCGTGGGTGCCAAGATGATCATCGATGAGGTCGAGTCCTCCGGACACCCGTTCAAGCTCAAGAAGATCTATCCGTTCATGGTGAAGTGGGTCGCGCCGATAGCCATCGCCGCCATCCTCGTCTCCGGAATGGGCTTCTTCTGAAGCGGTAAAACAGGAAGGGGTTTCCCCCTTCCTTTAACATGTTTCTCAGAACAGCTTGAACACCCTGTCGGCGAATCCCACGATGTCGTCGACGGGCATTCCCGCGATCAGGGCGGCCTCATCGTACATGATGACGGCCATGTCCTTGGCCTTCTCCTTGTCCTCCGCGTATGCCTTCTTGAGGGCCGCGTAGGCGGGGTGGTCGGCGTTGATCTCGAGGACGCGCTTGGCTTTGATGTTGCTCTGCTCCCCGGGTATGGAAGCGAAGTACTTCTCCATCTCGAGCGAGATGTCGCCGTCGGCGCTCAGACAGACGGCATGCGTCTTCAGCTTGTTGGAGAGGCGGACATCCGATACGGCATCCCCGAGAGTGTCCTTGACGAAGGCTAGGACGTCCTTCTCGGCCTCGGCCTTCTCCTCGGATTCCTTCTTCTCCTCCTCGGTCTCCAGTCCGAGATCGTTGCCTGCGACGTCGCAGAACTCCTTGCCGTCGTACTCCCTGATGGTCTTCAGTGCGAATTCATCGGCATCCTCGGACAGGCAGAGTATGTCGAATCCCTTGGCGGACACCTGCTCCGTCTGAGGCAGCTGCTTGGCCCTGGCGACGCTCTCCGCCGCGGCGTAGTAGATCTTGGGCTGGTCGGGAGGCATAGCATCCCTGTACTCGCGCAGGGTGACGAGCTCGTCCTTCTTGAGCGAATGGAACAGGAGCAGGTCCTTGAGCATATCCGCCTTGGCGCCGTAGTCCTCGACGATGCCGTATTTCAGCTGGAGGCCGAACGCCTTGAAGAACTCGAGGTACTTCTCGCGCTCGTCCTTGAGCATCCTCTCGAGCTCGCCCTTCACCTTCTTCTCGATGTTGGAGCGGATGGCGGCGAGCTGCCTGTCGTGCTGCAGCATCTCCCTGGAGATGTTCAGGGAGAGGTCGGGGGAGTCCACGACTCCGCGGACGAATCTGAAGCAGTCGGGGAGCAGGTCCTTGCACTTCTCCATGATCATGACGCCGGACGAGTACAGCTGCAGCCCGGGCTCGAAGTCCCTGCTGTAGAAGTTGTACGGCGCGACCTTGGGGATGAAGAGCATGGCCTTGTAGCTGATCGCTCCCTCTGCGTTTATGCGAATGACGGAGAGGGGCTCCTCCCAGTCGCGGAACTTCTCCTTGTAGAACTTGGCGCAGTCCTCGTCCGATATCTCGGATTTGGACTTCTGCCAAATGGGAACCATGCTGTTGACGACCTCGTCGACGACGGAGGTCTTCCACTCCTTCTTCGGCTCGCCCTTCTCATCCTTCTCGCCGGTTTCGACGAGCTCGTCCTTCTCGACATCCATGTGGATGGGCCAGCGGACGTAGTCGGAGTACTTCTTCACGAGATCCTGGAGGCGGTACTGCTCCAGGTATTCGGAGTATCTCTCGTTCTCGTCGTCGGGGCGGAGATGCATGATGACGTCGGTCCCCCATCCGTCCTTCTCGCATTCCTCCACGGTATAGCCGTCCGCTCCCTTGGATTTCCACATGTAGGCCTGGTCGGACCCGTATTTCTTGGTGATGACTGTGACCTCGTCGGAGACCAGGAATGCACTGTAGAATCCGACTCCGAATTGGCCGATGATGTCGACGTCCTTGCCGCTCTCCATCTCCTTCTTGAAATCGAGGGAACCGCTGTGGGCTATGACACCGAGATTCTTTTCCAGGTCGTCCTTGTCCATTCCGATACCGTTGTCGGATACCGTGACTGTCCTGGCTTCCTTGTCCGCAGAAACCCTGATCTTCAGCTCATCGCGCTGGACCTTCACTTCCTCGGGTTTGGTGATGGCTCCGTAGTACAGTTTGTCCAGAGCATCAGAGGCGTTGCTGATGATCTCCCTCAGGAAGATCTCCCTGTGGGTGTAGATCGAGTTGATCATAAGGTCAAGCAACTGCTTTGATTCCGCTTTGAATTGCTTCTTTGCCATTTCAATAGCCTCCGCTTGAGTAACTGTGCTTTAACTATCTGAACTTCTATAAAAATATATTCTATAATTCGCTGTTATCCGTCGATGAATCATGCTCGGTATCCGTAGGAGGGCTCGTACTGATGCGGAGTTTCACCTGAATCCATGGAAATAGACGTGGAGCATCCATCGTTCCGATGACGATGAAGGCTGTAAACAGAAGCGTGATGGACGCCCGTTTAGAGAGGATGAAGGAGAAGATGGGGCTGAGGTGGACCGAGGCTGTGGATTGCGATTCTTCAGGGGTATCTGTAGAGGTCACTGTTCACAGAGACGGTTTCGGATGGGAGGCGTTCAGCAGCGATCCCCCTCTTTTCTGCCGCGGGAGAACGTCGGCGGATGCATTGGGATTCTATAGATTCTGTCTCTCCGAATACGTCAGGGGTCGAACGTGTTCATCACCGATACGGTGAATCCATTAGGCTTTCATGGAAAGATAACATACAAATTTGTACAATTGTATGGTTATTGGCGACAATTACCACTCAAAAATGTCTATATATATGCATTTTTAAATAATAAAAAAGAAGTCAACGACCCGTGGCAGATTTCGAAAGGGCCAGGAGTTTGGAGCAGAAAGAGGCCAGGATCGAGGAGATCAAGGCCGCTGCAGAATCTCTGTTCAACGAGGTTCCGTATCATGAGATAACCCTGTCCATGATCGCCGACCGTCTTTCCTGGACCAGGGCCAACCTGTATCGCTACTTCAAGTCCAAAGAGGAGATCTTCCTGGATCTGGATCGCGATTCGATGAACAGGTACTACGATCTGCTCATGAGTTCGCTTCCCGAAGGCAACGATTATCCCCCGGATAAGGTCGCCAACATATGGGCCACCGTAATATCGAACAGCAGGATGTACATCAAGTACGGGCTCTATCAGAACGCCATCATAGAGAAGAACGTCTGCGAGAGCTGCTACCTGAAATTCAAGAAGGCCTTCTATGCGCGTTCGAGCGAGTTCGGAAGGAGGCTCTCCGAGATGTACGGCATCAGTTCTGCCGTGGCGATGGAGCTGCAGTTCGCGGTCTATTTTCACGCGATAGGGAAGCTGTACATGTGCTCCCTAGACGCCGAGACGATGAGGATGCTGAAGAACCTGGAGAACTCCCCCCGGTTCCCGACCATGGATTTCAAGGAGAGCATAAGGCAGTTCATCCTCCTCTGTCTGGAGAATATAACCGTCTATCAGAAGCGCTGCTCCTGACCGCGCATTACGGCACATGCCGATATCGCGGCCGCATAGACTTCGGGGAACGGTACGCCCGATCTACGGCTCAGCCCCGCGACATCCTCGTTTCCGGGTGCATCCTCGTGCATCTGTTCGGACAGTCTGGCGTTATGCCTTCTGCGACGGCCATCGTGGACTCCGTGTTCCCTGGATCGATCCGGAATGTATCGTCCTCGACCATATCCGGGAGAGGCTTCCGAGTATCGTGCTGCTCTACCATGGAATCCATAGACAAGGACTCCGGCTACTGGGAGACGCTTGGCAAGGCTGTCGCGTTCGCGCAGAAATGGAGACTCATCCACCTCCGGGGGACGACGGTATTTCGAGCAACCGTTCGATGCGCCGCCTGCCATCGTGAACCTCTCCCATAACAGCGAGGTCAGGAAGTCCGCCAGGAGAAAACGACATCTCATCGGGTTCGTCGGAGTCTGGATTCCAGGTCCTGCGATGTCGAGGGCTCTGAACCTATTCGATCACATCCCTGCGCTCCTTTCATCTCCGCACAAGGTCCTGTCCCCCATCAAGATAGAGAAGGGTACAAGGAAGAGGGACTACGATGCGGCGATAGGATGGCTCTGCGATGCTATGCTGTTCAATATATGCCGCTGCAGTTCCGATCCGAGTATGGCGATAGGCCTGAGCGAGGATGTCGCGCGCGTGAAATGCTATCTCCTGGATACAGGCCTCCTGATATCGCTTGCGTTCATGAAGGATCGGAAGGCTTTGAACGAGGCCTACGGTCTGATGCTCGATGGGAAGCTGTCCGTAAACAGGGGAATGTTCTTCGAGAACGCCGTATCGCAGGAGCTGGTCTCCCAGGGATGCGACCTGTGGTTCACGGAATTCGAGAAGGAAGGGAGCGGGAGGAAGTACGAGGTGGACTTTATCCTCCCGGACGGCTCGGGAATAGTGCCGTTGGAGGTAAAGTCCAGCAGATCCACGATCCATTCGTCGCTGGACAAGCTGATGGGGAAATACAGGGACAGGATAGGGAAGGCCTATGTGGTCCATTCCAAGGACCTGCGCGTGGACGGCGACCTGGTCTATCTTCCGATCTATATGCTCCCGTTCATCCGCGGATGACTGCCTCGTACACGTCCCGGAGGGGGATCCCGTACTCCTCCGCGACGCGCACGGCATCGTCGTATTCCGGATACACCCTGTCGATCCCGAATCCGGTGCAGCGTTTGGCGGCGACGGGGCCCCACGGCGTGTCGATGGAGATAATCGTCCTGTCCAGGACGGTGCGGTCCATCACAGCGCACCGAATGCCTATGGTGGTCGTCTCCTCGAACACGATGCGCTCCATCCTCTCCTTGTCGTCCTCGTCGCATATCACGGTGAGGCGCCAAGCCGGACGGCTCTTCTTCATCACGATCGGCGAGGCGTTGGCGTCCCTGGCGCCATCGCGCAGGAGCCTGGATATAGCATGACCGAGCATCTCCCCTGTGCAGTCATCGATGTCGCACTCCATCTTCAGGATGGAGTCCCTGGTCGGAGTCGATACTATCATGGCCCTGACCACGCCGGATCCGTCTCCTTCGCGCTTCCCCGCCCCCGTCCCGATCCTCTCTATGACGAATCCCTTCGGCGCGGGGCCTGTGCGGACGGCGGCGGCGAATGCCGCTCCGGTGGGGGTCACATGCTCCCCGCGCATGGATGTTACCGTCAGCGGAAGCGACCATCTCCTGGCGATCTCCGTCACCGCTGGGACGGGGACGGGTATCACCCCGTGCATGCATCTGACCGATCCGGTCCCGTCGCAGAGGTCCGTGAAGCGGACATCCTCGAAGCCGAGGTCGTCTATGCAGAATGCGAGGGAGACCATGTCGACGATCGAGTCCACGGCGCCGACCTCGTGGAGGTGCACCTCCTCCACGGGGACGCCGTGCACACGCGCTTCGGCCTCCGAGAGGATCTCCAGGATCCTCAGGGCGATGCATTTGGCGCCCTCGGTGAGCGAGGAGCGGGATATGATGCCGCGGATGTGCTCCGGCATCCCGTGCGTGTGATGCCGGTGCCCCTTCTCCGCAGGGGCATCGTTCCCGTAGAGGTATTCCGTGTCATGGTCGTGGTTGTCCTCCTCCAGGACAACGTCGAAGTCGGTCGCGGCGATGCCGTTTCTCGCGACCTCGGATATCCTGACGTCGAAGCCGTCCAGGTCGAGGCTCCGGAGCGTCTCCAGCAGCCTCTTCCTGTCGGCCCCGAGGCCGATCATGGCCGCCACGGCCATGTCCCCGGCGATGCCGGATCCGCAGTCGAAGAGGAGGCATCTCATGCCGATCGCAGCACTCCCATGTTGGTGAGCTTCTCGGGGAGGTAGTGGTCAGTGACGTAGTCCAGACCGTATTTGGCCAGCGCCTGCTGTTCAGCCTTCTTGTTCATCTGGAGCATGGCCTGGATCTCGTTGACCCAGAACTCGTCGGTGAACCTGGGGTCGGTGAGCTCGGCGTGGAGGGCTCCGATATCCTTGTCGTTGAGCTTGTCGGTGGGCAGGTCGTAGTTGAGGATGTCGGAAGCGGTTATGCCAACGAACTGGGCGGTCGGCGTGGCGAGGTACTCGGATATGTGGGCGGTCTTGATGGCCCCGTATGCGACGGATGCGTAGATCCTGAAAGACCACGGGTCGCCGTCGGTGAAGACCACGACGGGGATGTTGTACTCCTCGTTCATCCTCTTGATGAGGCGCCTGGTCGATCTCGCGGGCTGTCCGGACAGGTGCACGAGGGTGCATCCGTACTTCTCCGGGAAGCCGTTCTCGATCAGCCTGGCGTACATACCACCTGTCTCGATGGCCATCGCGAACTTCGTGTTCCCCGGATCGATCTGGAACGTGTCGTCCTCGACCTTGTACGGAACCGCGAATCCCGCCTCGGAGACGTCGTCCATGCAATTCATCGTCTTCATGCCCTTCTTGGTCTGGGTCGTGAAGTTGATGTCGCCGTAGACGTGTGCTCCGGATTCCTCGGGCCTGAGCTTGAAGTCCTCCCTCATGCAGCTGGTGACCGTCTCCAGGTCCTCCGCCAGGAGATTGCCCTCGTCCTGGGTGTGGAACTTGGCGTTGTGCCATCCCTCGGAGATGTAGTACATCTCCCTCAAGGTGGACGATTTGTTCTCGCGGATCATCTCGTTGATGAAGTCCGTGGTGTAGACGGTGCGGAGCATCATCACCGCTCCGTTGACGGTCTTCGCGGTACGGGACGTCTTCAGGTCGCCGTATTTCCATACGTTGTGCCTGGGATCGAACTCTATGTTCCTCTTCGATCTCAGCGGGAGCTCCATGGACGGGATCTGCCCGTCGTCGAGCTGGTCGTAGAGGCCCTCCACGATCCCGGTGAGGCTCTCCAGGGCCTCCTTCTGTCTGTCAGTCCTCGCCAAGGTCCTCTACCTCCTCTTTCTCGTCCTCGTCGTCCTCTTCCACGTAGTCGTCCGTCTCGACTATCTCCATTCCCTTGATTCCCCAGTCTCCCGGGAGCTGCTCGGCGCCCATCACCATCGCCGGGTTCAGCCCGGAGAAGTACACGTCGTCGATGTCGAACGTGTCTGCGAGCTCGCCGACGAGCTCGAACGTGATGGTCGTGTGCTCGGAGGGCTGCAGGGACTCGATGGTCCAATTGGCCTTGCCCTCGTCGTTCATGTCCTTGAAGTGCTCGTGACCGAACAGCGTGAGGTTCACGGCCTCCTTCGGAAGGTGCGCATGGACCATGAAGGTCCTCGGCTGCACCGTGTAGTTGTAGATCGTGTAGGTGATCTGGCGCGTCTTCTTGTCTATCTTCTTGAGCGACGGCTCCACCCATACGACGTTCATGATCTTCGTGATCGTCCTGTCCAGGTTGGGGACGGGTCTTCCCAGCTGCTGGGCGGCCTTCTGGGCCATGTCGGGGAGGATCTCCTGCACGATTTCGAACTTGGCGTGCGTCTTCTTCTTCCTCTCCATCTTGTTCAGGTGGCTCTTGAGGTTCCTCGCGCAAAGCCTGAGCGCCAGTCCGATCTCGGACATGATCTCGGGCAGGCTCGCGACGGCCTCCTTGCCCTCGGATGTGAACGGGACCTTGGTGGAGGCGATGTGGACCATGATGATGGCGGGACCGTAGGGTATGCCCTTGCCGCCTCTCTGCTCCAGCCCGTACCTCCTCCAGTCCAGCTCGGATATGGCCTTCGTGATGGCGCATGCGCCCTGCTGGTACAGGAGCGGCACGCGGTTAGCGAACCTCAGGATCTGCACAGGCCCGTCGGAGGGTATGTCCCCGCCGTAGACGATCCCGGCCTCGATTATGAACGGGTTCCCGTTGACCGCCTTGGGGGAGCGGGTGACGGGGGTCGCGTAGTATTCGGGCCTCAGTCCCTCGAGGACGTGCATCAGGCCCTTCTTGATGAGCGTGTCTCCGATAGGGGACAGGCAGTCTGTGGGCGGGGCCATGATCTTGACCCCCTCGATGGCCTTCAGGATCTTTATCGCGTCCTCCCTGTCGATTTTCGCAGGGGACTTCTCGGGCTTGATGCCCGATTTCTCGCAGATCTCGGTCGCTATCCTCTCGGTTATCCTGGAGAAGTCGTTCTTGAGGAATGCCTTCAGCGTCTTCTGGGACGTGTTCCCGGCGTACTTCAGGAGATCGCCGATCTCCATGCCCTCCGGATGCGGCTTGATCTCTTTGGGCTTGGGAGGCATGATGTCCGTGGCCCTCTCGAACGTGAATCCTTTGCCCTCCGGGTCGCGGAAGGATATCTGGGCATGCGGGTTGACTATGGCTGTGTCTCTGAGATACTCGTAGACGGACTGCTTCCCGGTGATGTACCTGCCCTTGATGGTGTACTCTATGCTGGTGCCGTGCGGCCTGTCCCAGGTCTGGGCCTTGTCGTTGGTGACGACGGGGCGGTTGGTCTTCGTGTCGATGACTATGTCCATGCCCCACGCGGGCTCGTCGTCGTCCTCGATCTTGGATATGACATGGGCGGGCTTCCCCGTGGTGATGTTTCCGTACATCACCGTCGCTGAGATCCCGATTCCCTGCTGCCCCCTCGACTGCCTCAGGGCGTGGAACCTGGATCCGTAGAGCAGACGGCCGAACACGTTGGGCATCATCCTGTGGACGATACCGGGACCGTTGTCCTCTATGCAGATGCGGTAGTCCTCGTCGTTCAGCCTCTCGATCCTCACGGATATCTCCGGAAGTATCCCGGCCTCCTCGCAGGCGTCGAGGGAGTTGTCCACCGCCTCCTTTATCCCCATAAGCAGCGATTTGGAACGCGAATCGAATCCGAGGATCTGCTTGTTCTTCTCGAAGAACTCCGTGACGGAGATCTCCTGCTGCTTGCTGGCCAGCTTGTGGGCTATGGCCGTCTTCTTGCCTCCCGTTCCGGTCGGCTGTCCGTTAGTATCGTCAGAGGGCATCCGGAGGGGGCATGGCGGTCACAGTCTTAAGTTTCGCCGTCGGTCGGCGGCAGGAGCAAGTGCTATCATCGGGCATGCTATGCACCATCCATGGCCGACAAGGGATTGGAACGCATCGTCTCGAGGATGGAGAAGCTTCTGGAGCCGGTTGCGATCGGCGTGTACGGGGACGGAGAAGGGATACTGGTCGTGGCCGAATCGACGGTCGATTCCAGAGCCAGGAGGGCGGACATCGCCAGGGAGGCCGCCGGCAGGAGCGGATCGGCCTACGAATACGTCTATCTCACGCCGGGGGAGGCGGTGGAGGCCATGTGCGATCCGGAAGGGCCGCTCGGCCGTCTCCTTGCCGAATGCCGCTTCATCCGCGGAGGATTGGACGGAATCAGGCTATCGTGAGAGACGTCTGTCTATCGCGCATGTTCCACGATATTCATATGTACATTCTCATGGCGCGATACGGTTGAGACGAGGGGTCGGAGGCCGGAGAGGCATCCCAGCGTTGAAATACCACGCGCGCATCCTTCACGCGATACAAATGGTTGACGAGAAAGCCATCCAGGTAGCGCAGGAGAAGTACGGACAGCTCCTCAGGAAGCAGCTCGAGAGGGTCGAGAGGCTCAAGGCCGAGGGAGACTGGATCGACTATTCCAAGCTCGACAAGCTCATCATCGGCGTCTGCGGAGGCGACGGGATCGGACCGTACATCTGCGCATCCGCCCAGAAGGTCATGGAGTTCCTCCTTGCCGACAAGATCAAGGCCGGAAAGGTCGAGATCAGGCAGATCGACGGTCTCACCATCGAGAGGCGCGCGGAGGTCATGAAGGCCATTCCCGACGACACCCTCGAGGAGCTCAAGAAGTGCCACGTCATCCTCAAAGGGCCCACCACCACGCCCGCCAAGGGAGACCCCTGGCCCAACATCGAGAGCGCGAACGTCGCCATGAGGAAGGAGCTCGACCTCTTCGCCAACGTGCGCCCCGTCAGCGTTCCCGAGCTCGGAATCGACTGGACCTTCTACAGGGAGAACACCGAGGGGTCCTACGCGCTCGGTTCCGACGGATTCTTCGTCACCGACGATCTCGCCATGGACTACTGCGTCGCCACCAGGCAGGGTACCGAGAGGATCATCCGCGCCGGATTCGAGCACGCCAAGAAGACCGGCAAGAACTACGTCTCGATCATCGTCAAGGCCAACATCATCAAGACCACTGACGGACTGTTCGTCGACCTGGCGGACGAGATCGGCAAGGAGTACCCCGAGGTCAAGCACGACGTGTGGTTCATCGACATCACCACCGCCAAGCTCATCGACCCCGCCCGCAGGGCTGACTTCAAGGTCTTCGTCCTGCCCAACCTGTACGGAGACATCATCACGGACGAGGCCGCCCAGATCCAGGGAGGCGTCGGAACCGCCGGTTCCGCCAACATCGGGAAGAGGTACGCCATGTTCGAGGCCATCCACGGCTCCGCCCCCAGGATGGTCACCGAGGGAAGGGCCCAGTACGCCGATCCCTGCAGCATGATCAAGGCCGTCGCCATGATGATGGACCACATCGGGGAGCCCGAGAAAGCCAAGAAGCTCGGAATGGCCCTCGACGTCTGCTGCCAGTTCGAGCGCAAGCTCAGGATGACCGGCAGGGACACCGGAGCCACCGGAGACGAGTTCGCCCAGTACGTCATGGACACCATGCAGAGGGCGGACCTCGAGAAGGTCTGGCAGGCCTACGTCGACGAAGCCGTCGCCAAGGCCAAGCAGTGAAACTTCAGCCGGCCTTCGGGCCGGCGCATTCCTGTCTGCCCTGGCGGCGGGCAGGTTCTTCTACGAATCTGTGAGACTCCACCGATGGTGAAATATCGTTCCAGCCGAATCAGCCATCGTGTTCGACACGGACGTTTTGGAATGGATCCGCGGAGCATCTCCCGCATTGGATGCTCCCATGACGGCCGTCACGGCTCTCGCGACCCATGCCGCGGTATGGTTCATCCTCGCCTTCGCGATGACCTGCTCCGTCAGGACCAGGAAGATGGGGGTGGCCGTCATCGTTTCGGTTCTGGTCGCCTACATCGTCACCGATCTGATCCTGAAGCCCATCGTGGACCGTCCGAGGCCGTTCGAGGTTCTGGACCTGCAGCTGATAGTGGACACGCCGTCGACGTCGTCATTCCCGTCGGGACACACGGCGTCATCATTCGCAGCGGCCGCGGCCGTTGTCTATTATAATAGAAGATGGGGGATCCCGGCGCTGCTGTTCGCTTCGGCGGTCGGGATCTCCCGGATTTATCTCGGCGTCCACTGGCCGACGGACGTGCTGGCCGGAGCGGCCGTGGGCGTCGTCGCAGCGTTCGTCTCGATACGGTTCATGGACCGGCTGATTCCGTATTTCAGGGACCTGCCGGATCCGCGCTCATTCCGAGTCCCATTCCTCGAAGAGCTTCGCAATGCCGTTCTTGGCAGCGGACCAGCACGGGACTCCGCCGGTGAGGACCGCCACGTTGATGGCCTCCAGGATCTCCTCCTTGGTGGCGCCGAAGTTCTTGGCGACCTTGGCCTGGGCATAGACGCAGTCGTCGCACATCCTCACGGCCACGCATGCGAGCGCGATGAGCCTCTTGGTCTTCTTGTCGAGGGCGCCGTCGTTGACCATGATCCTGTCCATGACGGCTATGGTGTCCATCAGGGACGGATCGAACTTGTTGATGGCCTTGAGGGTCTCGGGGGCGTAGTCGCCCATGTCCCTGTACATTTCGCAGAAGGAGCGCCCTCCGGCGCATCCGTTGCCTTTTCCGGAGCAGGAATTCTGAGCCATGATGTGAGAATCGTGCTCCATGGTGAAATAGGTCATCCCCGACTGTATACGAAGTCAACAGGGCGGTTGCAGAACGACGGCAGCTGGAGCCGTCGCGATCTGTCCAATCTTCTCCTCAGATACACCTTGTCGATCCCGGTGACCTTCGCCAGCCTGGCGGTCCCGGGATCGACCAGCCCCTTGGCGACGTCCGAGCGCAGGCGGGGGTAGTTCACCATGCTGTATCCGTCGTAGGCTCCGATATCCTTCAGGTGGTCGACGAGTTCTGTCTTGTCCTCCGGGAACTCGACCTTCCTCTCGTGGCGGACCAGGGCTTTGTGGGTGTGGCCGGTCAGGGACATGAATCCCATGGCATCCGAGTATGCGACCAGCTGGGCCTCGATCGCATCGCGTCTGAGCTCCAGCGATTCGCGGCGGGCCTTCAGCGCATGTATCTTCTCGTCGAGCTCCGCCAGTTCGTCCACGAGCCTGATCCCCTCGTCCGTCGACATCAGTTGCGGATTATTCTCGAGATAGAGTTCGTGGAGGTGGCGCGGGCACTCGCGGGCGTACGGGCATTCCAGGCAGTACTCGCTCTCGCGGGGCAGGACGTCCTTCTCGTTCTCCATTTCCGCAAGCAACTGCGATGTCATGACCGCCGCCTCATCGAGCGAGGGCCTTCTGGCGGCGCATTCGACGACCGTTCCCGGCCCGAGGAGCTCCCATCTCATGACGGCGCGGTCGCATCCGCGGATGTTGGACAGGGCCCATCTCGCCGCCAGCCTGATCTCCAGGTCCTTGGAAAGCTCCGCGGTCGGTTTTATCACCGGATCCGTGAGGCATCTGGTGATGACTGCGGTGGTCCCGCGCCTGCCGAGCTGGTCCATGGAGACGAGGATCCCCCGCCCGTCGCCGAAGTCGGCGATCTCGCTGGATCCGGCGGCCACGACGGCATCCCTGTCGCTCTCCGCTATGCGGATGTGGTTCCTGACGCACTGCTCCCCGTACTTGATGAGCTTCAGGTTGTCCTGCTGAGGGCAGGCCACATCGTCGAAGTGCCTGTCCCAGGACTCCCAGTACACGGCCAGGGCGGAGTCCGTATCCGTGGACAGGCCCATCGCTCTGCGTCCGGATGCGTAGAACACGGCATCGCGGACGGAGAGGTCCATGCATTCGGTCGCGGAGATGGTCCATCTGCCCGAGAGGGCGTCCCTGCGGTAGGCGTACGGGCAGCGCCGGAACGCGTTGACGTCGTGGAACGTGAGCGTCATGATCGGTACGGCGCCCTTCCGCGGTACACTTCGTTCACCGCTTCGGACAGAAGGGCGAGGTTCTCCTCGGAATTCGCAGCGAGGACCGGGCTCGGTCCGTCGAAGCGCACACCCCCTCCTATTCCGGTATAGCATCCGCCCGCCTCCGTCAGGATCGTCAATGCGGCGGCGTGGTCCCAGGGGGAGAGGCGTATCTCGAAGTACAGCTCCCCGGCGCCTTCGGCCATAAGCGACAGCTCCAGGGCCGCCGTGCCGATCCTCCTTATGTCGTTGATCCTCGGGTAGAGGATCTCGCTCACCTTGAAGCACCCTTCGGCCAGGCTCTTCTCGTAGCAGCAGTACGCGGTGCTCAGAAGGCTGCTCTTGAAATCCCTGTCCGATACATGTATCGGATTCCCATCCTTGAAGGCGCCCCTGCCCTTGACGGCGCTGTACATCACGTCCATGAACGGATTGAGGACGAATCCCGCATAGGGCTCCGCGTTCCTGAACAGCGCCACGGACACGGCGCACATCGGGATGCCGCGGGAGAAGTTCGTGGTCCCGTCGATGGGGTCGACGATCCAGACCCATTCGGAGTCGCTCAGCGACGCCTCGTCCCCCTCCTCGCCCATGAACGCCGATCCCGGAAGGGCCGCGGTCAGCTCCGATCTCAGGAACTTCTCGTTCTCCAGGTCGGCGGACGTCACGAGATTCTCGACGGAGCCCTTCGTGCTGACGGTGAAGGCATGGTTCCCGCGCACTCTGCGACCCGATTCTCTCACAATCCTCTCGATCGACACGAAGTCCGGCTCATTGGGCATGGATCCCGGGATGCCGTCGCTGTTCATCATCCTGTCGCATACCCGCCGGGTCCGCGCTGTCGCAACGTGGATAAACGCGCTTACGATTCACATGCCATGGCTTCCACGATATCGGACGAACTCGAGCAGCAGCTCACTCTCATGCAGCGCAGGATAGTGGACGAGCAGAGGCAGGTCCTCATAATCTTCGAGGGCCGCAGCGGCCGCGTGATGGGGCGCGTCATCAACGAGCTCATGAACCTCCTGGAGCCGCGCGGCATATTCTATTCGCATTTCGTGCCGGAATCGATAGACAGTCCGAGGGAGATGCTGAGGTGCATATCCCGCGAGCCGGCCAAAGGCGTCATAGGGATCTACGACCGCTCATGGTATTCGAGGCTGATCTCTCTGGGAAACGGCCTCAAGGACGACAACATCGAGACCGTCAAGGCTCTGGAGAGATACTTCGTCAACAACGGCGTCGCGCTCGTCAAATTCTATCTCAATATGACCGACGAGGCCGTGGGGAGCCTTGCCAAGGAGTACGGCTCCAAATCGGAGCCTTCGGGAACGTTCCTAACCGACGACCACATAGATCCGAAGCTGTGGAAGGACAAGAAGGTCATGCCCATCCTCGGCCGCACGGATACCGCCCAGGCCCCGTGGGACATCGTCGAGGTCTCGGACATAGATACGACGATGGTTTCGCTCGTCAGGACCCTCATCTCCCGCCTGGAGGCGCCGGTTCCCGCACGGGAAGCCCGCGCCATCCCCCTGGTCTATGAGAATCCGAGGAGATCGGCCGATCTCACGCTATGCGCCAAGAGCTACAAGGGAGAGCTGGAGGACCTTTCGAGGAGGCTCGCGGATGCCCAGGTCAGGCTGGCGGAGTCCGGCCGCTCGCTGGTCGTGGTCTTCGAGGGATGGGACGCCGCGGGCAAGGGAGGCAGCATCAAGCGTCTCGTCCGTGCGCTGAACCCCCGCGGGTACTACGTGCGTCCTGTGGCGGCGCCAGTCATGGCCGAGAAGCTCCACACCCATCTCTGGAGATTCACCGACAGCCTGCCGAAGGCCGGGCACATCACGGTCTACGACCGTTCCTGGTACGGGAGGATGATGGTCGAGCCGATAGAGGGGTTCTGCACGGAGGAGGAGTACGGCCGTTCGGCGGACGAGATCAACGTCTTCGAGAGGCAGATATGCGAGGCGGGCGGGATCGTGGTGAAGTTCTGGATGGAGATAAGCCCCGAGGAGCAGCTCGCCCGCTTCAAGGCCCGCCAGGAGAATCCCTACAAGCGCTGGAAGATCACCGACGAGGACTGGCGCAACAGGGAGAAGTGGGGGACCTACGAGGAGTACGTCGACAGGATGATGGAGTCCACCAACACGCCGTACGCCCCGTGGACTGTGGTCGAATCCGAGGACAAGAAGTACGGCAGGCTGAAGGTCCTCCGCACCGTCCTAGAGGCGATCGACAAGGAGCTCGACTGAAGCTAGTACGTCAATCGACGAGTACGATTCACGTCACTGTTATATACGGATGCAAGTTACACATCCTACGAATGGTGGACGAGTTCAAGCAGAAGATCGCCGGGGAGATAGCCCTCTCCCCGGATCCCGGAAAGACCATACGCAAATGGAGGGAGGAGTTCGGCCTGTCCCAGCACCAGCTGGCGGAGGCCATGGGCGTCTCCCACTCGGTGGTCAGTGACTACGAGTCCGGGAGGCGCAAGTCTCCCGGAGTCAATGTCGTAAGGAAGATGATCGATGCGTTCATCGAACTCGACATCCAGAACGGATCTCCCGTTATCTCCAGATACAACCCAGAATACAAGCTCGACTGCATCATAGCCATGGAGGAGTTCCCCGGAGGGATCCCCGTGGACAGGTTCATCGAGTCGTTCGGAGGGAAGAACCTCAATCCCGACCGCGTTCTGGCCAAGTCGATCTTCGGATACACCGTCGTCGATTCGATAAAGGCCATTCTGAGCCTCGGTTCCGAGGATTACCTGAAGATATACGGGTCCAACACGGAGAGGGCGCTCGTATTCACGAACGTCCACTTCGGGCGTTCGCCGATGATTGCCGTGCGCGCTCATCCGCTGACGCCCGCCATGGTCGTGTACATACAGCCGGAGAAGACGGATCCGCTGGCGGTCAAGCTGGCGAGGCTCGAAGGCATCCCGCTGGTGACGACGGACCTGTCCGTGGAGGAGTTCGTGAAGAGGATGGAAGCACTCAAAGAGGGGATTTGATGGAAGTCGGAATTGTGAGCTACGGCGCTTATGTGCCGAGGTACAGGATTAAACCCGAGGAGATCGGGAGGATTTGGGGAGTGGACGGGAAATCCATGGGAAAGGGTCTGATGATCAATCAGAAATCGGTCCCGTCCCCCGACGAGGATGTCGTGACCATCGCGACGGAGGCCGCCAGGTACATGATGGCGCGCGTCCCGCAGGTCGACCCCAAGGACATCGGCGCCATCTACGTGGGATCGGAGTCCCACCCCTACGCCGTCAAGCCCACCGCGACCATCGTCGCGGAAGCCATCGAGGCGACGCCCGCCATGACCGCGGCGGACATGGAGTTCGCCTGCAAGGCCGGAACCGCCGGCATCCAGGCATGCATGGGTCTCGTCGGATCCGGAATGGTCAGATACGGCGTCGCCATAGGATCGGACACCTCCCAGGGCGCACCCGGGGATGCCCTCGAATACTCAGCATCCGCAGGAGGGGCGGCATACCTGATCGGAAGCGAGAACATCATCGCCAGGATCAACAAGACCCTGTCCTTCACCACCGATACGCCGGACTTCTGGAGGAGGGAGGGCCAGCCCTATCCGCTCCACGGAGGCAGGTTCACCGGGGAGCCCGCCTACTTCAGGCACATCACCTCCGCGGCCAAGATGATGTTCGAGGCCATGGGCACCACTCCCGCGGACTACAAGTACGCCGTGTTCCACCAGCCCAACGGGAAGTTCCCCACCAGGGTAGCCACCCAGCTGGGATTCGCTCCCGAGCAGATCCAGTACGGGCTCCTCACGCCGGAGATCGGGAACACCTACAGCGGAGCGGTCCCGCTCGGACTCGCCAACGTCCTAGACCACGCCGAGCCCGGAGACAGGATATTCGTCACATCCTACGGGTCCGGAGCCGGAAGCGATGCGTTCGACATCACGGTCACGGACGCCATCAAGGACTATCAGAGGAGCAACGCGCCCGTCCTCGAGAAGATCCTCGCGGACCCGGTCTATCTGGACTACGGCACGTATGCCAAATTCAAGGGAAAGATCGTAATGTCGGGGTGATCTCATGAGGGAAGTAGCAATCATAGGAACAGGAGTCACCAAGTTCGGCGAGCTCTGGAACAAGTCGTTCAGGGCCCTCGGGATCGAGGCCGGAATGAAGGCAATCGAGGATGCGAACCTCGCCGGAGACGAGATCGACGCCCTCTACATCGGAAACATGTCCGCAGGGCGCTTCATCAACCAGCAGCACATCGATGCCCTCATCGCCGACTACACCGGGATGGCCAGCAGGCACATCCCCGCCATCAGGGTCGAAGCGGGAGGAGCTTCCGGAGGAGTCGCATTCAGGCAGGCGTACATGGATGTCGCCTCCGGGATCAGCGACTACGTCGTCGTCGGAGGAGCGGAGAAGATGACCGATCTCGACGACCCGTCCATCAACTCCGTCCTCGACGCCACCGCCGATGCGGAGTGGGAGGCGGGCATGGGAGTGACATTCGCCGGCATCCACGCGATGATCGCGCAGAGGATGATCCACGACGGCATCGCCACTCGCGAGGAGATCGCCTCGTTCGCTGTCAACAGCCACTACCACGGCGCCCTCAATCCCAACGCCCAGTTCAGGAAGGAGATCAAGCTGGACACCGTCCTCAGGTCGGGACCCGTCGCGGAGCCCCTCGGGGTCTTCGACTGCGCCCCCATCTCCGACGGAGCCGCAGCCCTCGTGCTCTGCCCGCTCGAGAAGGCCAGGGAGCACACCGACTGCTATGCGAAGGTCTCCGCCGTCACCCAGGCGAGCGACACCCTCGGCCTGTTCAGCAGGGGAGAGGACATAACGTCCTACCGTGCCACAGTCCAGGCCGCCCAGCAGGCCTACAGGCAGGCGGGGATCACCGCGCAGGACATCCAGGTCGCGGAGGTCCACGACAACTTCACCGTGTCGGGCATAATGGCGCTCCAGGACCTCGGCTTCTTCGAGAAGGGCCAGGCCGGAAAGGCCGTCCTCGACGGACAGTGCAGGATCGGAGGCAAGATCGCCATCAACACCTCCGGAGGACTCAAGGCCAGGGGCCACCCCATAGGAGCCACCGGAGTCGCCCAGGTCGCGGAGATCGCTGACCAGATGAGGAACAGGGCCGACAAGCGCCAGGTCGAGAACGCGAAGTACGGTCTCGCCCAGAACACCGGCGGAGTGGGATCCGCCGCCACCGTCACTATCCTGGAGGCGATCTGATGTCATCCGTAGCAAGGGAATGGAGGGAGATCCCCGGAAGGTACAACCTCAAGGGGACCAGGTGCGAGAACTGCGGGACCATCTACTTCCCCGCGAGGCCGTTCTGCCCCAAGTGCCGCAGGGCCGGAATAGGCAAGATGGCCGACTACAAGGTCTGCCAGACCGGCACCGTCTACACGTATTCGATCATCCACGAGGCCCCGGACTGCAACAACCTGCAGAAGCCCTATGCCGTCGCGATGGTCAAGACCGACGACGGAGTCATGATCGAGGCCCAGCTCGTGGACGTCGATCTCGACAAGGTCGCCATCGGAATGCCCGTCAGGGCCGTGCTCCGCAAGCTGGATGCCGACGGCCACGATGGAGTCATCCACTACGGGTACAAGTTCGTCCCGATGTGATTCCGAACGGGTCCGGATTCCCGGACCCCCTTTCATCTTTGGGCGCCATGCGCCCTTCTCCCTTCTTTTCAGCGCCTCCGATCCCGGGGTCCTCCATCCTCCCCATCCATCCTCCGGATAGCACGATCGCATGCTTTGTTTCATAATGTGTTGACAAGATTGTATTTACACATTTTACTCTAGTTGTAAACTTATATACTTAGAGCGACATGCTGTAGGCATGGAGAAGAAGGTCAGTTCCATCGCCGAGATCCTGAAGTCGGTCTCATCGCTGTCGGAGGTGGCGGAGAGGTTCTCGATATCCCGTCCGACCCTCTACAAGTACATGGATTGCTTCGACAACGGCGAGTACGACCGCATACCCGAGAAGATCCTGGCATACTTCGACGCGATGTCCTCCGGGGCGACGCCCGAAGAGTCGGCGATCTATCTCATGGCGGAGAAGAGACGCAAGGAAGGGCTCCAGCGCGCGGAGCTCTCCGATATCGACGACGAGATCGAGTACCGCAGGAGGGCGATCGTAGAGGGATCGCTCAGACGCGGCATCCAGATCGCGTGGACTGCAGACGCGGTGCCGTCGATTTGCTATCCGTCCGAGGGGTGCGCCACCGTCTTCTTCAAGCAGGTCCTTCCGGGAGCGCCGTCCACTGCTGTCGCGGTCTATCTGACGGTCTCGGGAGAGCCTACGCCCATCGGGAGGTTCCATGCGGAGCCCGGGATGGGATTCGTGAACATCAGGGGCCTTCCGAAGGGTCCCGCATACGAGTACAGGGTGGAGCAGTCGACCGGAGGGGAATCCCTCGTCTCCGATGCGCATCCGCTCGTTCTGGGGTGATTGAATGAAGTTCATCCATACATCGGATTTGCACATCGGGAAGAAGCTCAAGGAGGCCTCCCTCGAGGAGGATCAGAGGTACATACTGCAGCAGATCATCGACATCGTCCGCGAGGAGCAGCCGGACGGGATCCTGATCGCCGGGGACGTATACGACACCACGTCCCCCACCATAGAATCGGTCGCCATGCTGGACTGGTTCCTCACATCGCTCGCCGACATGGGCGTCCCGGTCTTCATGATAAGCGGCAACCACGATTCGCCGGAGAAGCTGGGGTTCGGCAGCAGGCTCTTCGAGACCAACAGGGTGTTCATATCCGGAACGTACTCCGGGCACCTGGATGTGCACACGATGACCGTCGGCGAGGAGACGGTCGACGTCTGCCTCCTCCCGTTCATAAAGCCCGTCATCGCCCGCAGGGCGCATCCCGAGGACAAGATAGAATCCTATACCGATGCCGTCCGCTCCGCCATAGCCCATACGGATCTCGTCGAGGGCAGGAAGAGGATACTCGTCACGCACCAGTTCGTCGTTTCGGCGGGGAAGTCGCCGATGCTGTCGGAATCGGAGTCCGTGTTCGTCGGAGGCACCGAAGCCGTCGATGCATCTGTCTTCGACGGATTCGACTACGTCGCTCTAGGGCACATACACAAGAGGCAGTCCATAGGAAGGGATACAATCCTCTACAGCGGCACCCCTCTGAAATATTCCCAGTCTGAGGCGGGCGATAATAAGAGTGTGACAGTCATCAAAATCGGCGATAAGATATCGATCGGAACGAGATTCCTGGTTCCGAAGAGGGACGTCAGGGTCATACGCGGTCCCCTCGACCGTCTGATCGAGGCGGGCAAGAGCGATCCCGGACGCGAGGATTTCATCTACGCGGAGCTTGAAGGAGACCGCATAGACGCCCTCTCCAGGCTCAGGGAGGTCTATCCCAACGTCATGTCCCTCGACATCTGTGGAAGGATGGAACGGATGGAGGACATCGAATGCGACGAATCCGTCATCCTGAACCCGGTGGATGCATTCGCGGAGTTCTACAGGGCCAAGACCGGAGAGGAGCTTACGGAGTCGCAGCTCCGCATCGTCAGGGAGTCCTTCGAGGAGGCGTCGGAATGAAGCCCCACATGCTCACCATTTCAGCCTTCGGCCCCTACGGGGGGAAGGTGGATGTCGATTTCGACGTCTTCGGAGGAAAGGGCCTGTTCCTGGTGACGGGAGACACCGGATCCGGGAAGACCTCGATATTCAATGCCATCACATACGCACTCTACGGAAGGACTAACGATGACCGCAGGAACGTCGTCCTGCGCAGCGACTTCGCCGATCCCGGCACGAAGACCTTCGTCCGCCTGACATTCGAGCACCGCGGCATCGAGTATTGCATAGAGAGGTCGCCGGAGCAGGTGCGTCCCAAGCTCAGGGGATCAGGGGTAACCAAGACTCCCGCTTCCGCCGAGCTCACTTGGGATGGGGGAGCGGTCACCAAGGATTCGGAGGTCACCAGGAAGGTGACGGAGATACTCGGCATAGGATTCGACCAGTGGAAGCAGGTCTCGATGCTCGCCCAGGGGGAGTTCAGGAAGCTTCTCAACTGCGACACCAAGGAGCGCAACGAGGTGTTCAGGAGGATCTTCTCGACCGAGGACATCCGCAGGTTCCAGGACAATCTGGCCAGGATGGCCAAGGACACCCGCGATGAGTACGATTCGGCCGAGGCCGCGCTGCTGGAGGCCATGGCCGGAGCGGACATCCCGGAGGAGAGTCCGTATTATGAGGACTACGCCGGGAAGAAGGATGCCGTTTCCTATTCCAAGGAGGTGTCCGAGATCCTCTCCAGGCAGCTCGGGATGGATTCCGGAACCATGTCCGACATACGCGCCAGGATCAAGGCGGTCGATGCGGAGAAGGCATCTGCCAACAGGGCGCTTGCGGAGGCATCGGCCCTCAACGCCAAGATGGACGCTCTGGAGAGGGAGACCGAAGCGGCAGCATCCCTGGAGGCCGAGAAGGCCCGGATCGAGGAGGACGCAGCGGTCCTGGAGGCAATCAATTCGGCTGTGAGGACGGTGAAGGCTCCGATGGGGGAGATCTCGTCGATAGAGAAGATGCTCGCCGACACGATCGCACAGGCGGAGGCTTCGGAGATGCAGCTCATGGATGCGAAGGGCGTGCTGCTCTCCTCCGAATCGGAGTTGGAGCAGGCGATGTCCGAAGGACCGAGGATGGAGGCGCTGTCCGAGAGGGCCGCCCAGCTGGCGGCCGAGAGGGAGGCCTACGGCGCCATAGACGAGCTGGAATCCCAGCTGGAGGCCGTCGATGCGGGGCTCAAGGAGAAGGCGGAGGCCCGCATCCAGGCCGAGAACCGCCTCGCCGCTCTGAAGGAGAAGGTGGAGTCGAGCAGGGAGTTCCTGGCCGGGAACGAGGGAGCCGGAGAGGAGGCAGAGCGCATCGTCAATCAGCTGGATAAGACGGTTAGGCTGCGCCGGATCCTGGACGACCTCAGGAACCTTATGAATCGCCGCGACTCCCTGAAAGAGGAACTCGAGGTCGCCGAGAAGGAGTACGTTGCGGCCGAGGAGAGGAAGACGGAGCTGATGTCGAGCTACGATGAGTGCACCACGCGCTTCTTCTCCGCACAGGCAGGAATACTCGCAAAGGGTCTGGAAGAGGGCAAGCCGTGTCCGGTGTGCGGCTCGGTCCATCATCCGTCTCCCGCCAGCATGGTGGAAGGAGCCCCGACCAAGGATGATGTCGACCAGCTCTGGGGCAAGGTGCAGGCCCAGATGGATCGCCTGTCGAATCGTTCGCAGAAGGTCCAGGAGGTCAGGCAGTCCCTGAACGTCGCCATGGCGGAGATCGAGGAGATCCACGAATCGGAAGGCCTGATACCCGGATTCAACATGGATGCGTTAGAGAACGATCTCGACGGTGCCATAGCCGATATGAAAGCCCAGCGGAAGCTGCTGCTCTCGGCGGCCGAGAAGGTCAGGAAGGTCCGCGAGTCTTTCAAGACGCTGGATGCCGAGGTCGCCGATGCGGAGGCCCGTCTGAGCACGGCTGCCGAGGAGGAGGCCGCTCTGGAAGTGTCGGCTAGCAATCTGAAGGGGAGGCTGGATGCCTGCAGAGAGGGTCTGGAGTACACATCGTCGATCGAGCTTGAGGACGAGATCATGAAGGTGTCCTCCGAGAGGGACGGCATATCCGCGACCATAGAGGATGCGAAGGCCCGCAGGCAGCATGCCCGCGAATGTGTGACGGCCCTGGAATCCCGTCTCGGAGGGCTGAGGGAGTCCGTCGAATCGCTGGAATCGGAGCTGGAGGCCAAGAAGGTCGCCCTGGAAAGCGTCCTGTCCTCTGCCGGCATGGGTCAGGAGGAGGCCGCGGCGCTGATAGCGAGGGAATCCGAGATAGGCGCCTTGGAAGCCGAGATATCCTCATACAGGGAGAGGTGCGCCGCCAACGCCAGGATGGTCTCCTCCCTCAGAGAGGAGATCGCCGGCAGGGAGCGCATCGACATGGCGGAGATCGATGCGAGGCTGGCGGCTCTGGAGCAGGATTCGGATGCCGCCCGCGAACAGGAGGTCGCCATAGCCAAGCGGAGCATGACGAACGAGGATTCGGTTTCGAGGATAAGGGCCGCTGCAGCCAAGATGGATTCGCTGTCGTCGGAGGCCAGGGACTACATCAAGCTCTCGGAAGCCGCTTCGGGGACATCCGGGGTGAAGCAGTCGTTCGAGGCCTATGTCCAGGCTCTGTACTTCAAGAACGTCCTGGCCTACGCAAACCGCCGTCTCATGAGGATGACCGATTCGCGCTACGAGCTCGTGGTCAGAGAGGAGGCCTCGGACAGAAGGTCGCAGTTCGGACTGGACATCGATGTCCTGGACAACTACACGGGCAGGAGGCGTCCGTCCGAGACGCTCTCCGGAGGGGAATCGTTCCTTGCCGCGCTGTCCCTCGCCCTGGGACTGTCCGATGCGGTCCAGAGGATGAGCGGAGGCATCGTCATAGACACGCTGTTCGTGGACGAGGGCTTCGGTTCTCTGGACCCGGAAGCGCTGAAGCAGGCTGTATCGGCCCTTCTCCAGCTGAGCGGAGGCAGCTGCCTCATAGGCATCATCTCCCATGTGGAGGCCCTCAAGGCCCAGATGGACAGGAAGATAATCGTCAGGAATTCCTCCAGGGGCAGCACCGTGGAGACGGAGGTATGATTCGGGGCTGCGGTCCATAGAACAAGAAGGGAGGGGAGGGATGGAACAAGCCCTCCCCCAGCAGTTATAAGTCCACACTCCACCTCCGCGGGTGCTGTCCCGCGGAGGAAATATCCCGCTTACTCTTCAACAACGGAACGGATTCCGCAAGCATGCTCCGATGCTCTAAGGAACTCAGACCTTCTGCAGCTCCAGAAGGGCAACCATCTCCATGGCGGCATCCTCCGGTTGGATCATGCCGGTATCGAGACCCAGGGCCGATGCCTTCTCCTCGGAAGCATCCAGCAGGCTGTCGTCGCGGACCATGCCGATATCCTCCAGGCGGGGATCGTCGATATCGATGAGGATAGCGGCGTACTTTCCGGAATCCTCCGCCGGCCTTATCTTGGCAAGGGCCCTGCCGATCTGCCGATCCCATGCCGCGTAAAGGATGATCTCCGTCAGGAGCGAGTTCGATCTGTTGGTGCCTTCGGCGAACGCCCTCTCTGCGTGCATCGCCGCGGACAGCAGATGGCCGCTTCCGCAGATCTTGTCGGGATCCATCAGGACGGCGTTGCCTCCCAAGGTCTGCATATGGTCGATGATGGCGGCGAAATCCGCATCGCCGCGGAGCCCCATTGCTTGGAACCGCATGCAACCTGGATTCCAAGACTCCGATAAATCTGTGTTCTTCCCAAATCGGGCTAAAATAGACAGCATTTGGTTTGCGGCTGTGTGGTACAACATTAACCACTGCTAGAGGATGGGCCTTCTTCACCGGTTTGAACATTCGAATCGAGTTTAGAATCTATGAGTAATTCGTCATGGTTGCTCTTGCAGAAAGACTAATGGTATGTTCAGCCGTTCGGAATACTATGAAGCAGATAGACACCGGCGGGCTCTCGTTCATGGAGATCCGCAGGAAGGACAAGTACTATGTCGACAAGTCGATGCTCATAGGAGACATCCTGTCGTCCAATGACAGCGGAGTCTATCTGTTCACCCGCCCGAGGAGGTTCGGGAAGACCACGAACCTCACCATGC
>ERZ808242.549-NODE-549-length-26809-cov-7.196643_pt1 | contig 26809 bp, 13 predicted proteins | sample MGYA00521244_ERZ808242 | MGnify/ENA primary metagenome ERZ808242 (study PRJEB31516, sample SAMN03275573) | gut metagenome | biome: mammalia-associated habitat; material: feces | host: Papio cynocephalus | place: Kenya | collected 2012-07-27 ... | reverse complement strand
TTCCTCAGAGAGAGAGATGAATCCAGATCTGACTCAGAACGACGGTTACATTGACCAAGCTGTTATTGATGTTCAAGGTGCACTGACATAGATGTCCACCTTGACTTCTAAGAGACAAGAAAAGGAAGCGGCATGGGACGCTTCCTTTTCTTGTTTCCTGTTACTTCTTCAACTGGATGATGTACGGCTTGTTGGTCATGGTCAGACTTACCCTGTCGGTTTTATTGACGGTCCGTACGACATCAGTCCCCGTGGTCGGGTCATAGATGTTCAGATTATGTTTTTTCCCGAAAGTCACGGTTATCTCATTGCTTCCACCGGCATAGTTTTCTCCCCAGACCACAAGGCAGAATGTTCCGTCATGCTTCTGCAGAAGAAGGTCGTGAACGGTTTCAGGACAGTTCTGTATTTCATAGTCAAGCTTGCCAGGCCTTTTGATGGAGGCGTCATCGGCAAGGATAGTCGTGAGATTGTGCATATAGTCGGCAGCCTTACGATAGCGCTGGTGGTATCCATGGAAAGGATATTCCTCCCACGCGAGCGGTTCCACCATGCCGAAGCTTTGATTGCCGGCCTCGTCGGTTCGGTCGCGGAGGATATACATCGACGTGTACTCGAATCCTTGCGCGAACTGCGCGAGATAACATGACATGTAGAGCAGGCCTTGCTCCTCTTCACTGATGAACGAGTTCGGATCAGTCACTTCGGTGTATTTCGCATGAGGGCGGCCGTTGTCATCCGACCAAACCTTGTAGGTGCTGAGGGTGCAGCCGGTCTCGGTGGTCACCTTTCTCATGGCCTTGAGCTGATCCTCATTGTAGCCCGCGTAGCCGGAACCCCATGTCTTTCCGTGGTTGTCATACACGCCGTCTACGACAAGGCCCTTCTTTCCGGACTCCGAGGCAATCCAAGTCTGGTTGTCGGAATGGGCCGGCCAGCGTGGATGTATGAAGTAGTTGTGGACATTTATGCAGTCGTAGTATTTGGTTCCAGCGGGCATCAGGCAGTCGGTTCCTTCCGGAATCTCGGCGAATTGGAGGCCATAGTTGCCCTTTTCCGCGCCGGTCTCGGTGATACTCCAAACATCAACGTTTCCCAGACGGGCTTTAGTGTCGGCGTAGCTGTCGCGCTGCATGAGGGCAAGTCCCTTCCATGAGTACTGGCCACCGCTGTTCTCACCCTTATAGGTTATCCACCAGTTGTTAGGCTCGTTCACACCTTCGAGGGCGACAAGCGCATCGCGTGACTTGAGCCACGCCGCCTGCTCAAAGACGCGGTCGTTTCCATCCGGGTCGAACATTATGGAGAATCGGATGTGTGGGACATTGGCAATCATGTATTCATACACATCAGTGGAACGCTGAACTCCGCTGCGGATCCAGCGTGCGCCGATGTATCTCATGCTCTCGGCAGTCTGCTCTTTGTGTTCGAAACGTTCATCGATGGCCGAGTTCACTCCGATGGAATTGAGAAAATCGTTTGCAGGCACCGCAGTCCTGCCAAACGTGGATGAAAGTGTAAGCAACAGGGTTATCAGTGTATTCATATTCATTTCATTTTTTATTTTATTGTTGCCGCGATCATGATTTCACGGACAGGGTGTTCCGCGTCATTTGCAGTAAGGTAGACGGTCTCGAAGACTTTTGGGGCATCCGTCAGTTCAGGATGAAGGATTATGGTCAATGTCCTCTTCTCCCCAGGCATGAGCGACATAGTCCCGGAAAGGACAGCCTCGACGCTGGCAGAAGAGTGTATATCCCTTATAGTCAACACATTATTCCCTATATTCGAGATTTCGAATATCTTTCGTACCGGACCGCCGTCACGGGAAACGGAACCAAGGTTCTCGTACTGGGAGCTGACGCGCAGCTTCCGGCCTCCGTCAGTTCCTCCATAAGGTGCAGCTTCCGTCCCGATCATAGACACGGAGACCTTCCCTAAAACTGTGTGTCCGCTGCTTAGGACAACAGCGTCTTCTATCACGCCATACCGCTCTCCATGTCCCTTCAACGAGAACATCAAGGTCAGGGAATCCCTCGCTCCAGGTTCAAGCACAAGCGGAGACACCGCCGTGAGCAGTCCGCTCCGGCCTTCAGGCAAGACCGTCACTGACCGGCGTCTGCCGGAAGCATTGGCTATTCCGAGCTTCATTGTCCGAGATTTTCCCTGACGGATCTGACCGAAATTGAGCCGGTCAGACGACAGTCTTATGCCACCGTCAAGAAGCACGGGGAACGCGACATCAAGTGGCTTTTCCATAGGAATCACCACGCAACTCACCGCAAGCACATCGGCAGTGTTCTCACTGTTTCTGACAGAAATAGTCTTGGACACGTTTCCCTTATAGTCCTTGGGATTGAATGTCACGGTGATCTCGGCGCTTTTTCCTGGCGACACCGGCTCTCGTAGCCACTCCACCCGCGTACAGCCGCATGCCACATCAACCTGCCAGATGCAGGCTGGCGCGGCCGATGTGTTCACGAACCGGAAGACATGGGTCACAGGTCCGTCTGCCTCATGTATGATGCCCCAGTTCCAGCTGCCGGAGTCGAACCTGAACGGAGACCCGGCAGCGGAGGGCTGAAGTGCCACAAGCAGCAGAAATGTCAATGATGTCAGTAACCTGAGTTTCATGGATTTTATTGTTCAGCGGCTATGATTTCATCGGCTTTCTTTGTGTACTCTTCCCATTTCAGGGCATCATACCAGAACGCACCCGAAGATCTCCAGAGATAGCTTGAGAACGTTCCTGTGAATATGCCTTTCTTGTTGAGGACAGTGAACACCACCAGGCCGACCTTCTTTCCATTGAGATCCCAATCGGTGCCTGGGAACCATTTGTCGCCACCGTTGCCATCCTGGGCATAGCCCTCTGATTTATAGACATTCACATTGCCTCCGAGTTTCGTCAGGCTATGGAAGCCATAGAAATTCTCCCAATAAGTGCAGTCTGTGATGTTAAGGTCACCTCCGATTTCCCGGAGTGTCTCTGACTTCCAGTCCCAGCAGTTCGGATTGCATTTATCAATGGTGAACGATCCTCCGACCTTTTCCAATTTGTTAAGGAAATCTCTGCTGAATTCCTTCTGACCAGAAATGATCACATCACCTGTCACTTCCGTGAGATTCTTGAACGGCATCCATCCGCCGGAGCAGCGAAGACGAGGGCAGTTGATGACCTTGAGGTCGCCGTTGATTTTCGTCAGGTTTTCAAAACCGTTAGGGTTGATGTTCGCAGGAATATCCTTCAGAACCACACTGCCTTCGATTGCTATGTTTTCCATGACCTGATCGGTGGAAATCCATGAATTATCGTCTGCTGTTCCGAGATTCTCAAGAGAAAGAGTTCCCGTTATACGCTCAACACGTTCATCAAGACTACGGACATCACCCTCTGTCACATCCGAGCCACGGACGACAAGGTCTTTGACCGTCTCTTTTGAGGAACCTGCGGCGCCGACAAACTTCGCCACCGCATCGTGTCCTTCAAGGACATAGCTATTATGAGCATCCTGATTACAGCTTGTGAGGTCATCAAGAGAAATTTCCTTGTCTCCGCTCTTTATGTAAACCGTGGCAGTGGAAGATATGACACCGCTCGTGACATAGTCCTTGAGCAGGCAGAATCCGATGCAGTCCTCACCGTCAACATTCCTGTTTGTTTCCGGGAATTTCGGGTTATTGTTTGTAATCACCACATTGCCGCCGATGTGCGTAAGCTTGTCAAAGGCAAGAAGGCTCCAAAGGCTTTCATTGCCCGAAAGGATGAGGTCGCCGCCGATATATTCAAGAGCGATATCTCCCTTATTCCTGAATGACCAAATCTGTTTGTTGTCCTCGAAATCGAAGTTTCCGCCCACTCTTTTCAAGGCTTTCATGAAATTGCCATCAAAACTCTGCGGACGGCAACCTTTCATGACGAAGTTTCCTCCGACCTCGCTTATGTTCTCGAACACCCTCGACCAGTCAGCGACAACAAAATGTGGGCAATTCTCTATCACGAGGTCACCGTTAATCTTTTCGTAATATTTCAATCCGCTCGGATTGACGATGTTCACGATGTCCCGGAACACAAGACCGCCTTTGAGTTCAAGTCCGTTCAGGAATCCCTCTGTGTCAAACCAGTCACTTTCGTTATCCGTTCCACAACCGTCAAGAGCAAATGTGCCTTCGACAATGGCAACGCGCTCCAGAACCTTTCGCGCGACAGTGTGAGACACATCACGCCCCTTTATCGTCAGGTCATAAACCGTTTCTTTCTCCTCACCCTTTCCTGCCGCGAAAGCCTCGACCTCAGCCTTGCCGTTCAGAACATAGCTTTTCGGTTGGAATGGATCGTCAGGTTCTTCGCCGCCCGCATTCCATTCTTTTTCAGCGATTTCAAAGGCGCCGAGATCAGCAACGGCACCGCGGGTGACCACAACCTCATTCTCCACCGTCTTCACTGCCTGCTTGCCTTCCGCATTGGTGAACGTGAGTTCAAGAGTGTACTTTCCAGGAATCACGACAGCATAATAAGGGGTCTCGGAAACGAACTCGGAATTAATAGTCACAGAAGCCTCGCCGGCAGATTCCTTCACGGAAACGGAGAGGTCTGCGGCGCTGGCGGTCAAGTCACCGGCTAAAAACGCGCCCTCTGCCTTGGATGCAATCTTGACTGACTTCACGCCTTCGGCCTTGACGGCGAACTTCGCAAGCGAAAGCAGATGCGCGAACTCGGCCTTGCCATCCTTAATCTCGGCATAAGCGACACGAGCGGCAGCATCCACTTCAGTTGCAGTCACGTCCTGTGATGCAGGAACGGAAACGGTGAAATTTCCGTCCTTGATCGCATAATCACGGCTGTAAGGATATACCGCCGTATAGATGTCAGCCTTCTTGACCTTGCCCGAGAAAGCCGCCGTCCCTTCGGTGATGTTCCCCGCCTTGAGACGCACGGGAGCACCAGTTCCGGAGACATAGACTCCGATGGCATCGTCAGTCTTCCACTCCTCAGCGAAAGTCGTTCCACCGAATTTCGCATGGACGCCATCCACCGTCAGAGTGACCTTATCTTCGTTTCCATAAGGATCGTCATCATCTCCCGGCTTAGGTTGCTCAGGAAGATTGCCCTTGTTGCATGAAACCATGGCAAAAGCCGCTGCCAGGCTCATCATAAAGCAAAAGACACGTTTCATAAATTTGTTATTTTAATGTGATTATATATTCATTTTCAAAGACATCACCTCTAAATATTCATTCAGGTTTGCAAGCAGGAATCGCAGACATGTCAACTTCCCTGTTGTCCTTTCGGACCTTCACCGTCGCGTCAGCATTCATTATGCCATGGCTCTTGAACCAGTTAAATATGCAGAGGCCCACTCGGGTGGTGGATCCGTCAAGCACGGTTTCTTCAGGCATCCAGCCGCTTATGTTCCAAAGCAGGACATTGCCACCGAGATGCTCAAGGTGATTGAACCCGTCAAGAGCCTCACCCTCTCCGAATGCCGGACAGTTCTGGATGGTCAGGTCGCCGCCGATGTACTTGAGGGTTGACGAGCGGAAATGCCAGAAGCCAGGCTGGTCAATGATTATGAAGCTGCCTCCGATTCTCTCGATTGCGGAGAAAGACGAGGCTCCGAAGTTCGGAAGTCCGCTGATGCGTACGTCACCGGTCACTTCCTTCAAAGATTTCCAAGGGTTCCAGTTCCAGTAAGGGTAGACAGGACAGTTTTCTATGATAAGGTCACCGTTCACCTTTGTCTTGTTCTGGAATCCGTTAGGGTTTATCTCGGCAGGGATGTTTTTCAGGATTATGCTGCCTTGAAGATCTATGTTTTCAAGAACCTGATCAGTCGAAATGTTGCCGCCTTCCTTGCCGAGGTTTTCCATGGTGAATGTTCCCTTGACGACAGCCACCCTGTCATCCAACAGGCGGAACGCTTCCTCGGTGATGTCCGCGCCCCTTACAGTGAGGTCTCCCACGGTTTCCTTGCCGGCAGCAGGCACCGTCGAGACAAATGCTTTGAGAGCGGTGAGTCCGTTGATCACATAACTGCGAGGCTGGGATTCAGAACCAGGGTTGCAGGACACGACATTCGCGAAGTCCACAGGATCGGAATCAGTGCCTATCTTCACGACTGCCGTGGATGACAGCACACCCCAGTTGGCAAAGTCGCGCAGCAGACAGTATCCTTTGCCGCCGGCAGGGTTGACTTTAATCTCAGGGTTGTTGTATATTGTGATATTACCTCCGACTGCCATGAGGTTTTCAAGGCCGTCGAGATATTCAAGTCCGCTGTTGTCCATAATCACGATGTCTCCGCCGACAACACTCAGAGACATGCCTGATAAGCTTTCGAGGTCATCAGAGCAGTTCCTTATCTCGAAGTTTCCTCCGACCGTCTGCAGAGACGGGAACACAGAGCCGTCCTTCATCGTGGTCTTTAGCCCATCAAACCTGAAATCGCCTTCCACTACAGCCAGATCGCGCCATCCAATCCCGCCCACCGACACCGGTGCACGGAGTTTCGGACAGTTTACGATGATAAAATCAGAAATAAGATTCTTCAGCGAGGACATGGCATCGGTATTGACAAGATTCTGATTGTCACGGAGAATGACCCCGCCTGTGAACGCAATCTTGTCGAATATTCCAGTAGTGGTCGTCATTCCCGGAAGCGAAACAAACGAGGCCTTGCCAGAAACCGCTCCGATTCTTTCAGGAAGCCTCGCAAGGTCGGAATCACCAAGATCGTCACCGCTTACCGTGAGGTTATAGACTGTTTCCGGTTTCTCCGGGATGTATGACAGGAACTCGTTCAGTTCAGCAAGTCCTGTAATCGTGTAGCTTTCAGGAACATTGCTCTCCTGAGGATTATTCCCGTCGCAGGCTTTCACGTGGCTGAGTTCCGGTTCGGTACCATCTGCAGCGAGAAGTGACGAGTGCTCCTTGTCGGCCACCACACCGTTCTCAATCCATCCTTTCACCATACACCAGCCAGGAGTACCCACGTCACCGTATTCCGGAAGGTTCTGTTTTATCATCACCGCGCCACCGATCGAGCGCAATTTCTCCAGGCCTCCAAGAGCCTTGAGTTTGTCGTTGTCGCGGACAATCAGGTTGCCTCCTACTGTCTCAACCTTGAGTCCTTTGAGTTCCGTGAGGTAAGGGCATGATGAAAATTCCAGATCTCCGCCAACCCGCAGGAGAGACTCGAACGCATCCCCCTTGCTCAAGTCTCCGCAGTTGCGCACGCGGACACTTCCTCCTATTTCGATGAGAGTCGCGAAACTTGAATTGTCGGTCCAGAACACAACCCTCGAGTTGTCGATGACAAGGTCGCCGCCGAGACGGGTGTAGTAACGGAGTCCGTTGGTGTTGATCTGTCCGCCCTCGGTGTTATCCTTAAGGACGACGCTTCCCTCGCATGTGACACTCTGGCAAAAGCGTTCTATGGAAGAGACCTTTGTGTTCTCAAGGGTGAATGTACCGGTGACTGTCCTGAGTCCTTTTGTGACAAGGGAATTAAGTACGTCATCCGTGATTTCCAATCCTTTGACAGTAAGGTCTCCGACTGCCTGCCCCTCAAGCGAGAACGCGGCGGCGTCAGCTGCCGAGGCTATCACATAACTCTTGTAAACAACAGGCTCAGCCATCTTGCCTATGTTCCCGACCGACTCCGCGGCGGCCTCATTGTTGTTGCCAAGGCGCACAGTTCCGGAAACCACACAGTCGTTGTGGAGTTTCAGGACAGGGAAAAGTCCGTATGACCAGTCCCCAGCCTCGGAAAGAGGCCTGTCCGCTCCTAGATCACCGTTATTGGTGACGACCAGATCACCACTTATTTCCTCCACGTCACGGAGTCCGGCGACTGATGTGAGCTTGGGATTGTTGTTGACAATGATGTCTCCTCCAACCTTTTTCAGGGAGGACAGAAGTGTCATGGACAACAGACGCGAGTTTTCCTCAACCGTAAGGTCGCCCGTAACGTTTTCGAGTACAGGCAGGGATATGTCGGTGAGCGCTGTCTTACGTATCACAAGCGTGCCTACAGAGCGGATCTTCAAGCCGGAGAGATCAGTGATGTCATCACCTGTGATCTTGAGCACAGCGACGTTTTCGTCCGAGAACGAGCTGATCTTGTTCTGCGTGTCAAGCACGACCGCCCCGGAGCCATCATATTCATTTTCCTGTTTGTCCGAACATGAGCATGCAAGCGCGAACGCGGATATAAGCATTAATGCTACCCTTTTCATATATACAATCAATTATTATTCAACGGAACACGGCATTTCAAATGAAGGAGGACAAGATTCCGGAGCGCTTGCCCATGATTTGTCAGGCCTGCGTCCCATGACGAATTTCAGGATGCCGCCGCTCATGACCTCATCGTGTGAAATCCAGCACCTGTCAAGAGGCCGACCATTCAGTTCAGCCCTTTGTATGTACTTGTTGTCCGGGGTCCAGTTGTCGCAGATCACGCGGAAAGTCTTTCCGGAACCGGTCCGCACGGAAACATCGCGGAACACAGGGCTCGTGAGCACATACATCGGAAGACCAGGAGTGACAGGGTAAAAGCCCATCATCGAGAACACCACGAAAGCGCTCATTCCGCCGCCGTCCTCGTCTCCAGGCTCGCCGAGCAGGTCGTTGCGGAACCACATTTTGAGGAGACTACGGGTGTATCTCTGTGTGAGCCACGGTTTTCCGGCATAGCAGAAAAGGTACGGAACCGCCGCACAAGGCTCATTGCCCATCGAGAACTGCCCGACAAGGGCGGAATGGTCTGGATTCGGGCCATAGAAATTGTTCTTGCTACCCTCTATTTCCTTCGAGAATGTGAGCGAGAGGTCATCGCAGAACTGTTCTTTTCCTCCGTAGAGTTCTATCAGGTCGGCAATGTTGTGCGGGACCTGCCATCTGTATATCCATCCGTTGTTCTCATCGTAGGCATCACGGAAGCCATTGCCACCGTACCAAGTGTAGTCGAACGGCTCGATGAAGACTCCCTTGCTGTCCTTCGGGTGAAAGAAGCGTGTCTCGCCGTTGAAAAGATTGCGGTAATTTAACGAGCCGGCTCTGAAGAAATCTGCGTCCTCTTTCTTACCGACGGCCCCAGAGATGCGGGACATACACCACCAGTCGTATGCCGTGCCCAAGGTCACCGCCACAGGCTGTCTTTTCTCGAATCCGTTCACCGCCGGACAAGTTTCCCGCTCACCGTGGCGCAATGCCGGGAAATAGCCGTGCTCAAGATAGAATTCGTCCAGTTCATTGGACTTTTCGTCAGACCATGGGACAAGAGTCTTGTCCAACAGTGCCTTGCGGCTAGCCTCGTACGCCTTATCAATGTCAAATCCGTCTATTCCCTTGGCGATGGCATCCGCAATCACGGCTATTCCATGGTTGCAGTTCATCCCGTGGCTGTCACCCGTGACCTGAGGGAATGTCGGGATCCAGCCGTTTCCAGAAAGCGACGAGTATGTGACTATTGAGGAGATCATGTCCGATTCCGCCTTAGGGTCCAAGATTGTGCGCAGAGGGTGAGCCGCGAGATAGGTGTCCCAAAACCAGTCGTCCGTGTAGTATGGACGTCCTCCGTCCTCATGGACCTGCCCGTCAGCGGCACTCCAGTAGCGTCCGTACTCAGAAATGTTCACCATTCTCTCATACACTCTGTACAAGGAAGTGTAAAACACTGATTTATCATCATCGTCTCCGCCGTCTATCTCAACCTTCGACAAGGCTTCGTTCCAAATCTTCCTGCCTTCGGAAGCCACAGCCTCAAGGCTTTTCCCCGACACTTCGGCTGCAAGATTCCGTCCGGCCTGCTCCTCATCGATGAAAGAGACTCCATATCTCACATCCACGTCCTCCGACTCAAAACCGAGCACGGCAAGACGACCGTCTTCAGAGATGTCCACAGACGCGGGGACCGGAAAGAACGTCATCATCACGTGAGCCGATGCCCCCTTTCCAATGCGGCATGCACCCGCGATTCCGTTGCCGGACGGTGTAAGGCACCCGTCGTCAACTTTCAACGCAAGGAATGCACATCCTTCGGGGTAATGAAATGAATATACAGCCGAACGATGTGAAACGGCATAACGCACATCGATTTCCTGTTCGTCAAGGCAAACTTCATAGCTGTACGGGGTTGTCTTCTCACAGTCATAGGAGTAGCTTTCCGGAATATCACGTCCTATAAACGGATAGAGTCCGAAAGCAGACTTTCCTCTATGCGCTGTAAGAAAGACCGGAAGTCCGTTCACACGCGTGGATGTGTACTCACGGCGCATCGGGATCACTCTCAGCATGCTGTTAGGCAGATGCACAGTAGGATAAGTCGGGACCAACAAGTGACTTATGTTGCCCATGTACGGATTGACATAGTCCACTGGCTCACGATACTGTTCTCCCGCACAGCCAGCAAAAAATGCGGCCATCACGGCAACTCGTGCAATATTCTTTAACGTCATCACTTTGTTCCTTATTTTTCCGAAGTCATCTCAAACACAAGGCGTCCACCCTTAAGAATGCGGTCATGACTTATCGTTGTCCCGAGTTCAACGCCGTCAAGAGTCGCGGATCTCACATATTTGTTGTCGGCGGACAGGTTCTCGGCCACAACCGTGAATTTCTTTCCATTCGGCAGCGAGAGCGTCACCTGAGGCACCTGCGGAGCGCCGATGACATATTCCCCTGAAGCCGGGTTGACAGGGTAGAATCCAATGGCGGAGAAAAGGTACCAAGCCGACATCTGTCCGCAATCATCGTTGCCGCAGAGACCGTCCGGACGGTTAAGGTAGAACTTGTCAAACACCTCGCGGACAACTTCGGCAGTCCTGTCCGGACGTCCGGCGAGGGTGTAAAGGTAGGCCACATGATGGCTGGGTTCGTTGCCGTGGGCATACTGGCCGATGAGTCCAGTCACATCGCCGACAAATCCCGTGACTTCAGCGGTCTGATTATTCTCAAACAAAGAGTCGAGGCGGTTTATGAATATATCCTTGCCTCCCATCAGTTCCATGAGAGACTCCGGATCCTGAAGCACGTGCCAGACATACTGCAGTGCATTGCCTTCGGTATAGTCTCCTCCTGCGGTTCCGGCATGCGAGAGAGCGAGCGGATTGAACGGAGTCCTCCAGCCGCCATGCGAATCGCGTCCGCGAAAAAGTCCGGTCTCATTGTCATAAAGGTTCCGGTAATATGACGCCCTGCGTCTGAAAAGTCCACAGTCCTCATGACGCCCAAGACGTTCAGCGAGTTGTGCGGCACACCAGTCATCATATCCACATTCGAGGGTTCGGGAAACGGACTCCTCAGGGATTAGATCGAACGGGAAGTAGCCGTATTTGTCATAAACATCCCATTCACCACGATAGTGCTTCTCCATGAGGGACGCACGCACGGCCTCATATGCCTTTTCCACGTCAATTCCCTCAAGCCCTCGCAGACAAGCCGACACTACCGCCGGGACACTGTGGTTCCCTATCATGCAGAAGTTTTCCTTGCCGCACAGAGCCCATATCGGCAGGAAGCCTATGTCCTCGTACTGTCCTATCATCGAATTCACGATCTCCGTCATGATTTTTGGATACATCAGCGTGTAGAGCGGATCCGCTGCACGGAAAGTGTCCCACTGAGAGAGGGTGGAATAGTATTTCCCGGAAGCGGACTCATGTATCCTCCCGTCAGCCCCACAGTGGCGCCCGTCAATGTCGGAGATGTTGTTAGGCTGGAGGAGAAGATGGTAGAGAGATGTGTAGAAAGATGTTTTCTGCTCGTCGCTGCCCTCAACGGAGACAGCCGAAAGATAATCCTTCCATGACTTGGCGGCAGATTTGCGTACACTTTCGAAATCCTCCGTACCCACCTCGGCCTCCAATGCAGTCTTGGCTCCTTCGACGCTTACATAAGAGAACGCGACCTTCACGCCCAGTTCCTTTTCAGAAGGATCAAAACGGAGAACATATTTTCCGGCCTTGTTCCGAGGGTCCCCCGGAACGGTCTCGCGGGAAATCACCGGGGAATCGAAGCGTATCACATAATAGAGTTTACGGTTCACCCATCCATGAAGTTCGTTCCGGCCGGAGACCGTGTATGCGTCCTCGAACGCGACATCGGCATCAAGAACCCTTGTCTCATAACCGTCGCGGGAGCTGGCCTGCCCGGACTGGAGGTCAAGGAACAGGTTGCGAAGAGAGTCACGATACTCATACCTATGCACAGCTACATGTTCCGTGCACGTCATTTCAGCAAAGACAGCGTTGTCGTCCAGGAGCACTGAATAGTAGCCCGGAGAAGCCGTCTGCGACTCCTTCCTATAGGAACTTCTGAAATCCTGAGCCGGTTTCTTCGAGAACGGCATCATCAGCACATCCCCGAGATCCGGGATGCCGGTTCCGCTGAGACGGTTCTGAGAGAACCCCCATATTGTGTCATCGTCATAGACATAGCCGCTGCAATATTCCCAACCGTAATTTCCGCTTTGGGGTCCTGGCTGCATCGCTCCGAACGGACAAGCCGCATTCGGGAACGTATGCCCTGTGTATGCAGTGCCTATGAAAGGGTTGACGTAGTCGCAGACATCATATTCCTGATGTCCGCAGGAAACGGCGAACGCCGTCGTCATCATTGTCAGAAGTATACGTTTCATCATTTGCCGAATTCAAGTATGAGAGGATGGTTTGTCATTGTAAGGTTCACGTCCCTGACGGAATAGAGGTTCTCTACAGGTTCGGTGCCGACAGTTGGATCATAAACCCTTATCCTGTCATAGTATTTGTCGAGAGACAACACGATCCGGTCCGATCCGCCCTCATATTTCTCGCCCCAGACCACAAGCTCAAACGTGCCGTCCTTCTTCTGAAGAAGGAGATGATGGACAGTGTTCGGTTTGTTCCTTATACTGTAGGAAAGTGTGGAGGGGGCTTCGATTGACTCGTCGTCCGCGAGGATCGTCGTGAGGTTGTGGAGGTAGTGCGCGGCGATTCTCGGCTTGTAGTCCCTTCCGAAAAAGCCGAAAGTCTGGTTGCCGGCCTCGTCCACGCGATCACGGAGAATGTACATTGATGTGTACTCCCAACCGCGTTTGAACTGACAGAGGTAGAGATTGAGATAAAGCAGTCCCTGCATTTCCTCCGAGACGCTCTCATTGATGGTGGTACCGGTCTCCGTGGTCACGCGCCGGAGTGTCTTGAGCGTCGTCTCGTCATACCCTTCATAGTTTCTGCCCCATGTGAGTCCGAAATTGTCGTAGAGTCCGTCAAGAGGCGAATTGCTTGTCGGATCGGAGGTCAGCCAAGTCTGATTGTTATGTACTCCCGGCCATCCGGGATGCACGATGTAGTTGTGGCAGTTCGCGCAGTCGGCATAGGCCGTGCCTTCCGGCATCACGGTGTTCGCGCCCTGCGGAATCGTAAGGAACTGCATTCCGACATTGTCATGCTCGGCTCCTGGCTCGCTTATAGACCAGACAGGGTAATCCTTCAAAACGTCATCCTCTTTTGCCAATCTGTAGAAATCGGCATGTGCCTGCGCAAGAGCCTTCCATGAGAGGGAGCCTCCGGACTCCACGATTTTTCCGGTGTCAGGATCCTTGTACTTAACTGTCCAGTTGTTCGGCTCGTTAACTCCCTCAAGAGCGATAAGAGCCCCCATCTGAGCCACCTGACGCGCACCCTTTATTGTCCATTCAGGCGCGAGCGTCCCGTCCTGCGTGCCGAGAACCAGCGAGAAGCGTATGCCGCCCTTCTCCCAAAGATACCGCTGGTCGTCAATTGTTCCGCCATACCCGGAACGTATCCACCTTGCTCCGAGATAGGTCATGCAGTCAAGAGTCTTCTCTATGTACTCTCCCCTGCTGTTGATGGACGAATTGACACCGATGCTGGCGAGAAAATCGTTCGCGGGAACGGCCGTATACATCTCATCCATGGAGTGATAGTATTCGGAATAATCTATCTTATAGTCACATCCGCCGAGCACAAGGGCGGCAGAAAACAAAAATGCGGATATTCTTTTCATGTCAACCTCTCTTATTCTTCAAATATGCCGTGATCTATGACAACGGCGATTTTTCCGTATTTTTCATTCACCTCCCTATCTTCGGAAGCGATCCTGACCCCACAGGCAAACCTTGTCCCGTCGGCCACATCCCGGACCGCTGACAGCGGCACCCGGATGAAGAACGGAGCGCCCTCGCATCCGTCCGGAACCACAACCGTACCCTCGACCGAACGGGAATCCTCTGGAAGCGGCGTGACACCGGAAAGCTCACCGGAAGAAAGGAGCTCATCCAAGATTGAATCATCGAAGCTTACAGAAACGTGTACTTCTCCGGAGTTGCCAATCCCGGAGCGATAGACGGCAAGAGGAACGATGAATTCCTCGCCTTCGATCAGATATTGAAACGTGGATCCCTGCGTCGGAGTGTTGGAAGGATGTGACGGACGTGTCGCGATGTTATAGACACCGCCCTGCACCGCCACCGCTATATAAACCTTCTGCTCCGGATATGACGCGTCAGCGACGGTCTTGTAGCCGCAACCGGCAAGGAGCGCCAAGCAGGCAACGATAAGCATGATTCTTATTCTTTTCATTGCTATGAACTTTTTCTGTTACCACATAGGATTCTGAGGCCAGCCGGTGATGTTGATTTCCGACTGTGGAATTGGATAGAAGTACATCCTCGTGTCAAATGTCCTGTCCTCCACTTCTATAGGCTTATATTGGAAAGTGCCGCCTCTCTTGCTGATTTCAACACCATGGACAGGCGTGCCGAGGGCATCTTCAGCGATCATCCATCTCCTTACATCCCAAAAACGATGTCCCTCGAACGCAAGTTCCACCCGGCGTTCGCTGCGGATTCTCTCGCGGAGGCCGTCCTTGGTCAGCGACGATGGAAGGTCTGGCATTCCAGCACGATGGCGTATTTCATTCACGGCCTGCATCGCAGTCATCCCATAGCCGTGAGCGTTGTTCGGGCCATAGGCTTCATTCATGGCCTCGGCGTAGTTGAGCAGGATTTCGGCATAGCGGATTATGATCCAAGTATGTATGCTCGACTGCCCAAGTGTGAGGTTTATGTTCTCGTCAACATATTTGCGAAGATAGTAGCCGGTCTTCGTGGCCTGAGTCACACCCTTTCCGTCACGCCCGCCGGTCCATGCCTCGACAGTGCGGTTCTTAAAGGCGGCGTTGTTTGTGAGCACCGTCCACTGGAGCCGCGGATCGCGGTTCACAAAAGGGCCTTCCTCTGACACTCCGCTCCACGTAAACTTAGAGCCGTCGGCCATCTCGAACGCATCGACAAGTTCCTGCGTAGGGTTCGCCCCGCCGTTTCCACCGTCAAAACCGACAGGAAAATTCGTGGACTCAAACCAGTTGCTGTTGCCGTCGCGTCTCGCAAAAATTATCTCCGGAGAGGTGTAGGAACGGAATATGCCAGGCCAGTCGCTTGCAAGCCGATAGCCGGAATCCGTGAGTTTCATAACATCGTGCGCGGCGGCTGCTGCATCAGCCCAGCGTTCTGCCTGGGTGGCAACGGAAGCGTCAACCGTCACGAGTTCGGTGTGGTCGTAGCCTTCGCACCAAAGTTCATCGTTCCAAAGATCGCTCGCAGCATAGATAAGCACACGGCTTTTCAACGCCAACGCCGCTCCTGCAGTGACACGTCCCAGATCTCCGGAAGCGTAGACTTCAGGCAAGTTATCAGCGGCCTCGTCGCATTCGTTGGTTATGAACTCCACACAGGTCTCAAGGGAGTTTCTTTTCCTTGAAAGGTAGTTGTCATTAAGTCCATAACTCTTCGTCACTACCGGCACGCCGCCGTAGCGGACAATCAATTCCGAATAGAAATACGCCCTGATCACGCGCACCTCATATTTCCATCTCTTGATATTGGCAAGACGAATCTTATAGATTTCCTGCTGGCTCTCGTTAGGGTCAAGACGGAGGTAATCCATCTCCACCTCATCAGATTTCTCCAGAAAGAGGTTCGCCGCCCTGATTCCGTTCCAAAGGTTACCCCATGCGCCATCCGGGTTGTCAAGGGCGTTCCATGCGCCGGTGTTGAACTTCTGCACTGAACTGTTCTCTATCGAATGTTCGGAATCGTCCGTGGCCGAGGCAAGCATCGCGCCGTCTATGGCATTGAGGCCGTTGGGAAGGTAGGAATACACGGCACTGGCCCTCGCCTGGGTGTTGTTGTAATTGTGGATCATATCTTCCTCCGTCAGATTGAGCTCTATTTCAGGGTCAAGGCTGCAGGAAGACAGGGCAAATATGCCAAGGCATGCGGATAGCACCATCAGTCTATATATGTTCATATTCATAATGGTCTTCATTGTATCAGAATCTGACATTAAATCCAAGGCTCATTATCCTCACCGCAGGGTAGCCGTAGAGGCACTCCGGGTCAGCATAGCCGTCCATATCATCGATGGAGAGGACGTTTGAGACGTTGAGATAGAGTTTTATGTCCTCTATCCTGGCCTTTCTGAGGGCCGAATCGCTGAAAGTGTAGCCAAACTGGAGATTCCTGAGTTTAAGGAAGTTTCCGTTTCTCGTCCAGAAGGTTGACCCTTGGTAGTTGTTGCTGTTTCCAGTGAGTGCGAGACGCGGATATGTCGCGGCCTCCGCGGTCTCCGGTGTCCAGCGTCCGAGAGCAAAGGCGGAAATTGTCCCGTTGTTCTGGAATGCCTGGTAAGGACGGCCCTCAAGGTAAACGGTGCGGTTGAAAGCTCCGTGAAAATTCAGCCTGAGATCAAAACCCTTCCAGCCGGCTCCAAGTTCAAGTCCGAGATTCATTTCCGGAGTGGACGTGAACCCTGACGGCACAAAGTCGTCCTGATTTATGATGCCGTCGCCGTTCTGGTCCTTGTACTTGATGTCGCCAGGCAGCACCTCACCGAAAATCTGCTTCGGAGAGTTGTCGATGTCTTCCTGATCCCGGAAGAATCCTATCGCCTCAAGGCGGAACGGTTGGTCAATGATGTGACCGGTGCCAAGTCTGTATGAATATTCCTGCGGAGCCTCGGCATTGTAGATCACCTTGTTGTGCGCATAACTAAAAACGCCGCGCGCATTCCATCTCCAATCAGCAGCCTGCCCTGAATAGCCCAATGTGAGTTCAACACCCATATTATTCACCTTTCCGATGTTCAAGTACGGCATTGACACGCCGAGCCACGCGGGAACGGCATCATAAGGCTTGGTCAGAATGTCGTAGCGGCGGTTCATGAACCAGTCGGCGGAGATGCTGAGAAAATCCAGCAACCTGGCATCCACCCCCACGTTGACCTTCAGGTCCTTTTCCCAAGTCACATTCGGGTTGGCAAGCACGTCCTCGACGTATGTCTCCATTCCGCTGTTAGATGTTCCTAAGAAATATGAGCCACCGTATTTCCAATACTGGTTGTACATAAAACGTCCGCCTCCTATGTCGGAATTACCGACCAGACCGCATGAAGCCCTGAGTTTCAAAAGATTGACAACAGAGTTTCCACGAAGGAATCTCTCATTGGAGATGACCCATCCGATGGCTCCGGCAGGGAAGAATCCGTAGCGGGCATATGACGGGAAATTGTCGTTTCCATAATATCCGGATGTAAACTCGGCCATATAACGCCCGTCATACGAATAACCGGCGGAAAACGCGAAACCGAGGTTCATGTAAGGAAGAGCGCCTGACGATGTCGTGCAGTCGTCATAGTTGAACCGTCCCATGGATGAGACATGGTGTTTCCCGAAAGCGCGGTCATACGCGAGAGTTGACTCGACGGCAAGGTTCCTCCACTGCGATGATGAGGATTCGTCTCCGCTGAGGGCGGTGTCCTCACCTGTCATATTGTAGACGGTCTCTCCTGAATCGTCTTTTGTGATTTCATATCTAGCGTAATTTCTTGTCTTGTTGGAGTAGGATCTGAACCAACTGTTGAAGTTGATTCCAGCAGAGAGGCTGAGTCCTTTTGTTATGAATCCCAGGTCCTCGACAAGCCTTATCGCAGCCTGAGCCGTCCTGCCGTTGTAGGAGATATATCCTCTCTCCGTAAGTTCGGCAAGAGGGTTGACATACATCGAGTTGCCGCCAGGCATCCCTTCAGCGGCGAACACCGGAAAGGCGTTGGACGGCACTGAACTCATGCAGTCTATGAGGTTCCACGCGCTTTCAGAGACTCCCGGCGTATACTTGTCTTCAACAGAGCCGCCGATTATCAGCCCTGCCGTAAGCCTTGGAGTAAGACGGACATCTACGTTGGTCCTGAAGTTGTATCTCGAATAACGGTATTTTTTGCCGTATTCCGCGGCGGTCTCTGGATTCTTGAAGAGCCCGACATTGTCCACACCGTTGAAAAGCACGAAATATTTCACTGTCTGCGAACCGCCTCTTGCGGTAAGGTGGTAGTTTGCCACCGGGCTGAGCGAGCGCATCATCTCGTGGGTCCAGTCAACATCAGGATAGAGAAGCGGAGAACTTCCTGTCCTGTAGGCCTCCAATGCGGTTTCATCATACATCGGAGCCTGCCTTTCATTGACCAGAGCCTCATTGTAAAGCCTCGCATAATCATACGCTCCGAGATATTCCGGCATCCTTATGGCCTGCTGAAATCCGTACCTCACGCCAAAGTTGATCTTCAGCGGCTTGTCCGTCCCTTTCTTTGTGATCACCAGAAGCACGCCGTTGGCGGCGCGGTTTCCGTAGATCGCAGTGGCGGCGGCATCCTTGAGGAGTTCTATGCGTTCAATCTCATACGGAGACAGTTGGTTGAAGAAATCCATTGTCGAAGGGAAACCGTCAATCACAACCTGAAGACCGCGTCCGGAGCCGAATGTGCCTACACCACGTCCCCAAAGAGAGGCGTTGTCCGCGCCCGGCTCCCCGTTTGCCTGCGAGACAAACAGCCCAGACATCATTCCGAAGAGAGTGTTGGACAGATTCGTGTTGTAGGAAACCGTCAGCGCATCGCCTTCCACAGAAGACACGGCTCCGAGCAGATGCCCGTCAGACACGGTTTCCTGTGGAACGGCACGCCATGCCGAAAGGCTGTCTGTGACAGCGGCACTGACCTGGACAGACGCGCAGATGAGAACAATGACCGCCACGATATTCCTTATAAGGTTATTTTTCATCTTCATCATTGTTTATCCGTTAATATCCCGGGTTCTGCACAAGATACCCCTTGTTCACCTCGTTGGTGCTGAACGGATGGAGGTACATTCTCTTGTTCCATGACCTTGTCTCGAAGACATAAGGCTCATAGTGGTACTCGGCGCCACCCCTTACAGGAGTGATCCGTATTCCCCACATGTCACCCTGCATCACACCCTCATATTCGGCAATCAGCCATCTGCGTATGTCCCAAAGACGGTGGTTGTCAAAAGCGAGCTCGACAGCACGCTCATTGCGTATCCTTGTGCGGAAGACATCCCTGTCCGAATCCCCGGTGATGGCCGGCTGCCCCGAACGGCACCGGATGGTGTTCACCGCCTCGCGTGCGGTCATCCCGTATCCGTGCGCATCATCGGCACCGTAAGCCTCGTTCATTGCCTCTGCGAAATTCAGATAAACCTCATTAAGTTGGTAGAGAGTTGAATTAGGAACATACGTCCAAACCGCCTCACTGATTTCCGAAGGATACAGTTTATGTAGCCAGAAGCCCCCGTGACAGGTCTTGGACTGCTTTCCTCCCTCAAAAATCTCCACACGCGGGAACTCAGAGTTCCAAGACGCAAGGTTTCCGCAGATTGTCTGCGCGAAACGTCTGTCCAGTCCGGCCATCTTTGCCTGAAGGTCATCACCTCCTTCGTCCGCCCAGACTTCCGGGGTCCCGTCACGTCTCTCATACTTGCGGACGAAATTAAGCGTTGGGGTGACTCCGCTCTGTCCAGCATTTCCTGGATAGATGTTCGGCGACGGGATTGCATTCCACGGCCATGTCCATTTTCCGATGGAACCGTGAGCCTTTTCCGCAAGTATTATCTCGTCATTGTCGTAGTGTTCCCATGAATACTGGTAGTTCTTGTCAACACCCTGATCAGTGACAAGCGTGCAGCCCACCTCCCCGGCGAACTTCAGACACTCAGCGGCAGCCTTCGCGGCAGCCTCCCAACGTGCCGGATCATAGTTCCCGTAGCAGATGAGAGAGTTGTTCTCACCGAGGCTCATGTAAGGACTCGCAGTGTTGAACTGTGGAGACGCGGCGTAGAGAAGCGTGCGGGACTTGATTGCGAGTGCGGTCAGTTTGTCCACACGCCCTCTGGCGCTTCCCGTTTGACGGTCAGGAAGAGCAGGCATGGCCTCTTCGATGTCCTTAAGAATAAAATTCACAGTCTGCGCCACCGTAGCGCGCGGAATCTTGAAGTCTTCGTCAAGTTCGATGTAGTGGTCAATTATCGGCACACCGCCATAATGCTTGAACATCTCGAAATAGTTGAGTGCACGGATGACCTTGGATTCGGCCTTGAGCTGCTCGGCATATTCACGGTCGATGTCAGGCACCTCGTCAACCCGTTTGATCATTGTAGTGACTTTCCTGATTGCGATCCAACGGTACCTGAACCGCCCGTCATCTGTCCTGTCAGCAGTTATGGAGGCTGAATTCCAATTGTTTGTCGAGTACCACGGAGCACATGTCTCCGCCTCATCGGTGGCTCCGGCCATTATGGTCCCGTAAGGACCGCTCACGTCTCCGTCTCCATATCCGAGATTGGAATGGATGCCGTATTTGTATATGCTCGCCAGAAAGGTCTCCACATTGGTGGCCGAAGAGAAGATGTCGTCCTCGGTCACATCGACGCTCGGGGCCTTGTCAAGGAAATCCCCCATCATGTCCTCACATCCTGTGAGGCAGATAAAGGACATCAGTGAGACCACTATTACATATTTCTTTATCATGGCAATATCAGAAGTTAATGTTCAGACCTAAATTGAAGACTCTCGTGAGAGGATACGGCTCGGAATTGGCCTCCACAACCGGAAATTCAGGATCTTCTCCAGGGAAGAGACAGCACCATGTGAGTAGGTTGTTGCCGTTCAGGTATATTCTGAAGCTGGATATTCCTGCCTTCTTCAGCAAACGCCCCTCTATCGTGTAGCCGATTTCCGCAGACTTGAGCCTGACATAGCTGGCGTCCTCAAGCCAATAGGTGGAAGTCACGTAGTTGTGTTCGTCATTGGTGACCGAGAATCTCGGATAGACAATTTCCTGTCCGCTCTCGTAGCGTTCCTGACTCCAACTCTTGAGCAGATCCCTGGATGCACCGGTTTCCGTGTAGAATCCACGCGCCGTACGCCTCGAAGGCATGGTGGAGACATGGGTCGCGCCCTGAAAGAGCAGTGAGAAATCCAATCCCATCCATGAGCCTCCGAGCGAGATTCCAAACATGATCTCAGGGAAGTTTGAATATCCTATCGGAACCTGATCGTTATTGTCGATGCGCCCGTCACCGTTGATGTCCTTGTAGCGGATGTCACCAGGCTGAATCCTGTTGTTGTTCCATTGGTAAACAGGACGGTTCACGTCATTGACCTCATCCCAGGTGTTGAAAAGCCCGTCGGCGACATAACCGAAGAACTGGCCGTAGCGATGTCCTGTGCGGTACTGGTAGTCGTTTTGCCAGAATACTTCATCCTGATACTCTATGACATTGTGCGCATAGGTGAAGTTCGCCTTCACGAATCCTCGGAACTGGCCGAATGTGTCGCTGTAAGCTGCCTCCCCCTCGAATCCGCTGTTCTTCATCCTACCGAGGTTATATGCCGGCATGTTCGCGCCGATGATGTCAGGCAGGGTGCCTCTGTTCCAAAGGATGTTGTCACGCCTCTCAACGAACCAGTCGGCAGCCAAGGTTATCTTGTCCTTCCAGAAGTGCATGTCCGTTCCAACATTCATCTTCTTGGCCTTCTCCCATGTGAGGAGCGGATTGCCGAGTTTTCCCTCATCCGAACCTCGATATGCCTGGCGGGAAGTATCCCACTCACCAAAATAGTACGCGCCGTTATAGTAGGAATACGACGTCGGCCTGTAGAGGAATCTGTCGCCTCCAATTTTGTCATTTCCCACAACTCCGTAGGATGCCCTGAGCTTCAGGAACGTGAGGACATTGTTCTTCGGTATGAACTTCTCGTCCGTCACGACCCAGCCGGCAGACCCGGAAGGGAAGAATCCAAAGCGACGTCCCTTCGCAAAATTTTCCGTTCCGTTGTAGCCCATGTCAAATTCGGCAAGATATTTCCCGTCAAAGCCGTAGGTCACACGCCCGACGATCCCCTGATAGCCATTCGGCACAAGGAACGCGAGAGATGGGTCATGGTACTTGCTCTGATTGTAGAGCACGAGACCACCGACATCGTGTCTTCCGAAACGGTGCGAGTACTCGACACCGGCTTCCATGTATATGCAGCGGTTCTTTGAGGTCGAGGAACCGTTCCTGACCGGGGTTGGATCGCCGGAAGGCACATAGACAATGCCGTCCGCCGTCTGCCTCGCATCGTAAGTCACATTGCTGACCTCGTATTTGTGGATGTCCAGATTGTAGTTCTTGTAGGACACGGCTCCGCGAAGTTTGAGCCCCGGAAGCAGATAGTCCATCTTGTAATTCAGGCGCACGGAACCATTCAATGTGTTGCCGTAGTCACGGTGCCAGCCGTTGTTGTAAACGCCGATGGGATTCCAAGTGTCATTTGTGATCTCGCTGAGAGTCACCACATGGCCGTCAATCACACCAGGTGAGCGATTGGGCGGCACGGAGGAAAGCATGTCCATAAGGAGCGGTGTGTTCCAGTTTGGTCCACGGCTATCGTCCATCTGGGTCGAGAGGTCGATGCTGGCCTCAAGATTCTTCGTTATGTTGATGTCGAAGTTCGACCTGAAATTGTACCTTCGGTAGCGTATCTGGTTGTCATAGTCATGCGGAATGACGTTTGTCTTGAGCATGCCGTCCTGAGTGAAATACCCGAGGGAGAAGAAATACTTGACTTTCTCCGTGCCTCCGCGTATGTTAAGGTTGCTCTGTGACTGGGTGCTGAACTTCTTGAGAAGATAGTCGTACCAGTCGATGCTCGGGTAGAGGATAGGGTCTTCGCCCGTCCTGTATTTCTCGATCTGCGCGTCGGTGTATCTCTGCGTGTAGTTTCCTGTGATATAGGAGTCGTATGCGTACGCCTCGTTCAAGCACCTCGCATATTCATAGGAATTCATGTTCTCGCGGAGGAAAGGGAAATGGGAAAGGGCCATACTCGTCGAAAGGCTGACCTTCGGCTTGCCGACCTGCCCGCGCTTGGTGGTTATGAGAAGCACGCCGTTCGCTCCCCTGACTCCATAGACGGCAGTCGCGGACGCATCCTTAAGGATTGACACCGACTCAATTTCATTCGGGTCAATGTTGTTGTAGTTCGATGACTCGATTCCGTCCACCATGATGAGAGGATCCTGGCCGCCGGCAAATGTTCCGACACCTCTGATACGAAGCGTCGAGGCATCCTTTCCAGGCTCGCCGCTTCTCTGGACGGCAAGCAGGCCCGGCATCCTTCCGGCCAGGGCATTGCTGATGTTGGCCTGTGGTGACTGGAGCAGATCCTTTGTCGTGACAGCCGAGACTGAACCGGTCACTGTTTCCTTTCTTTGGGTTCCGTAGCCGACCACCACAGCGTTCTCAAGCACCATGGCCTCGTCTGCAAGGGAAACATCCAAGCGACGTGGCCCACCGACTGTGAATGTTTGGCTTACATAGCCCAGACAATCGAAATGAATCTCGGCGCGGTCTGAGGTGAAAGTGATGGAATAACTTCCGTCCGGTTCCGTAAGAGAAGCGACATTCAAGGCTGGCACCCATACTGTCACGCCAGGCACCGGCTGCCCCGAAGAGTCCGTCACAACTCCGCTCACCGTGATTTTCGTCTGGGCAAAACCCGGCAGCCACAGGAACGACAGGCACAGAACCGCGAAAAAAGGAATGGTCTTCATTAAGAAAGAACACCGGATGAATGATTTGCGTTTCATCTGATTCCCTGTTTATATTTGGTCATTAATAAAAGTGCTGTTAAACCAAAATGGTTTTAAAAAGCCGAACAAATATAAAAAGGTTTTCTTATTTTAGACTTAATTTTGGATTAACTCACGGTCTTACCGTCAATTATCTGCAAATAAGAGAAATCTGGAAGGGTCCCCATGACTCGTCGGTAATCCTCCGTGAACTTGTCCCACACAGAGATTGAAAGGCTTTTGTTCCCTTTCCGGTAGAGAGCCAGGCAGTATATTCTTATGGCTTCCTCGTCAATAATGTCAAGAACCCTCATCGCGCGTGCGATCATTATAGACATGTCACAGTCGTCTTCATAGAAACGTTGAATCTTGACGAGATTTTCGACGATCATGTCGGTGTAGCGGCTCTTGTAGTCATTAAGCCATTCGAAATCATTGTCCGGAAGCAAAGGCCCATTCATCACAATGGTCAGGAGACGGATCAGCGAATCTTTATCGTCTGGCTTGGCAAGCACATCCTTCAGAAGTTGGCAGACCTCAAGATAGTCACAGCAGGAAAAGTCATCCATGTCGAAGAACCAATAGCCGTTCCTGTTTGACAACTCTGTGTTCCAGACCTTTTCGAGTTTCAGGCGCAGTTTGCGTATGTTCACATTGCGGTTGTTGGCGGCCTGCTTCTTCTCCATTCCGAACCATAGCGTGTCGTCAAGCACCTCTGAGGTGATTCCGATTGATTTCACGCGCGAATTCATCAGGATAAGGAGAAGCAGCTGGCGCACCACAGGAGTGAACTCTGTCGTGACATTATTTCCGTCCGTATCAATTATGGTCAGTCCTCCAAGCAGGGAAATCGAAGACGGAGCTTTCCCGATGTGGTCTTTTCGCAGACTAGCCGGATCAGGCTCACACAAATCCACATCGGCCTTTTTCCTTCCGCGCGCCCGTTTTGCGTAGATTGCAGCCACCACACCGGCAGCGGCCAAGATGGCGGTCAAGCCCAATGCGACAGGGACGACCGGAGCCCTTTTTGCATGTTGACGCACAAGTTCCGGAGAAATCGGCGGATAGGCCAGTTCATAGACCTCTACCAAATACCCACCTCCGACATCATTACCGGCATTGGAGACTATGGCATAGAGACTTGTAGAGTCCGGGCTGAATGTAAGTTCCGAATAGGACTCTATGTCATGAAAGTTATATGGTATAGGATCACAACAGAAAACGGCCTCCGGAGAGTCTTTGCTCACGGAGATCAGATGCAGGGAAGAGGCGGAATGCCCGTTGTCAAACGCAAGCGTGTAAATATTCCCGGACTTTCTGTCGCTGACGTGAGTCGAGGCCATTGAATATCGGTCGTCGGGCATGGAGAAATCGGAAACATGAGTAACCTTGCCCGCCTCAGGGTCTATCATGTTTATGTCATACATGTTCCTCGGAGATTCTTCCTGACGTCCGGAACTGTTGCCATATCCTCCCATGACGAGAAGTTTACCTCCGGATATTCCCATTGCCGCCAGATAGCGAGGGGCGATGCCGCCCGCCAGATCAGTGTAATGCCAGTCTTCGGTGTCAATGTTCCGGCTGAAGAAGTCAGCGTTGTAGAGATGATTCCCGTACCCTCCGAAAACGTAGAGCATGCGCGACTCAGGCTCAAACCAGCGACTGTGCTGCTGGTTCCTGGGAATATTCTCGTGGCGCGACGAAGACCATCGTCCGGTCATGAAATCGAAAAAAGTGAATTCGGTGAATTGCACGCTGTAGGAGATCAGATGTCCGGACTTGGGATCATAGATCATCTGGCTGCCGCCACAGAGGAACGGGCTTCCGGCCTTCACCTCTGTCCGGCTTTCGCTCCCATCCGTCAGTCCCAGGTCAACCACCGCGTCCGACGTGGCCACGAACAGATGCGCCGAACCCCGGTCATATGCGGTCTCGGGCTGCGAATCAAACGTATCTGACCAGATTGATGTCCATCCTGTGTGTCTGTCCACCTCCCAGACACCGTTGGTCACGCAAGCCTTTGCTCCATGGATTCCGTCATAAACCTCAGTACCGTTGTTCCGGCAGAGGCGCCACTCCCTCAACACCCCTTTCGGTGTGGATATAACGATGTTCCTGACCGTCATCGGAGCCACATCGGTGGAGTAAAAGCTGTCATCTGCACAGGCACCGAAATAAATTTCGATGTCAGAGAGATCTGAAAGTCTGTTTACGAACCGATGGATAACCGAATCGATGGTGCAGCTTATCTCAGAAGCATCGGCGGACACGCTGACATGCATCCATCTGCCAGCCTCAAGCGAGATCCCGTCATGGTACGAGACATTCGCGAATATGTCGTCGTCACCGATGAGGACGACATTGAGGTTCCCGGTATTTATGTTCGAATTGATGTCCAATGCTGAACGATTCCCTGAAATGAGCCGCATCACATAGCCGTAGGCGGCGTCCTCATGATTCAGGCAGAGATCAAAGTCTATGGAGAATCCGTGCCTAAGGTTCAGATGTTTGTCCGGAGTTAGATTCAGTCCCGTCCTTTCGTCAAGCGAGTATTTGTGAGAGCGGAACGTAAGGCCATAGTTGCAACCATCAAGTTCATCAGCAGTCCCGGCGCGAATCCCAGCCGCATCAGCCGATGGCACAACTAATGACATGATTATGGAGACAATACCTATTAATCCGGATTTCCTCATATTCAACAAATAATCGCCGCACGGCATTATTCGGCAAATATAGGCCAATTTTTCTATTTCAGCAAAAGAGGCTGACACCATTGCCAGCCTCTTCATTCTTTTCATGTTTCTAAATCTTCATCATCAGAAGTTCGGTGTAGGTCTTG
>ERZ808242.545-NODE-545-length-26879-cov-13.574635_pt1 | contig 26879 bp, 19 predicted proteins | sample MGYA00521244_ERZ808242 | MGnify/ENA primary metagenome ERZ808242 (study PRJEB31516, sample SAMN03275573) | gut metagenome | biome: mammalia-associated habitat; material: feces | host: Papio cynocephalus | place: Kenya | collected 2012-07-27 ... | reverse complement strand
TGCCGGAAAAGGCTCCTACCTGAACAGGGCAACGGCAGCGGACGGGGCTGCAGGGTGGGCGGCCGTGTCAGGTGGGAGCGGAAATGCCGGAAAAGGCTCCTACCTGAACAGGGCAACGGCAGCGGACGGGGCTGCAGGGCAGGCGGCGGTGCCAAGTAGGAGCGAAAATGCCGGAAAAGGCTCATACGTGGACAGGGCGCAGGCCGCAGACCGGGCTGCAGGGCAGGCGGCGGTGCCAGATAGGAGCGGAAATGCCGAAAAAGGCTCATACCTGGACGGGGAGGCGGCCGCAGGGTGCAGACAGGGCAACGGCCGCAGGGTGCAGACAGGGCACCGGCCGCAGGCACGGACGCGGCAGCGACAGCATACGGGGCAAAAAGTGGCTTGCCCTGCTGGCCACCTACTCCTGCTTGAACGAATCCACCGGATTGGCCCGGGCAATCTTAAGCGAACCTGCCACCACGGTCAGCACAACCACTGCCAGCACAAAGACATCTGCCACAAGGAAATACTGCGGCCCGAGCACAATGGCATCGGAGAATCTCTTGAGCCAGGAATCGGCTATGAACCAGGCGCCGATGTCTCCGACAAGCACTGCCACCCCGGCAAGCTTGAGGATGTCCAGGACAAGCATCTGCACTATCTGCGAAGTCTGGGCTCCGTTGACCTTGCGGACAGCTATCTCGCCGCTGCGTCGGTAATTCTCGTCGCGCACGTATCCTATAAGCCCGATGACAGCGATCAGCACAGCGAAGACAGAGCCGAGCGTGAAGGTACGGCGCATGGAGTCAGTCTCTTTGTACATGTCTCGGAAAGTGTCTGAGTATGAGGTCAGTTCCACATCGCGTCCTCCCTCGGTATCATGCACAATCCTGTTGATGACCTCCTCGGCTGACTTCACTGCCTCCTCTGACTTGTCACGGAATTTGATGACGAGCGTCTTCAATGTGCCCTTGTCACCTTCCACCCAGCAGAAGCGGACGCTCGGACGCGCATCTGCACTCTCGAAGGAGCCGATAAGATAGTCCTCGTAGACACCGCATATCGTGTAATTGTCCCTATTATGCCCGGTGATCCGGACAGTCTTGCCCACTGCCCCGTCAGACCAGTCGGCATAGAGGCTCATCTTCTCCACGAAACTGCGGCTCACGGCCATGTCTTCCGGCCCCTGCGGCCTGCGGCCCTCTATGAGCCTGAAGCCCATAAGGTCAAAAAAGCCTGCGGTCGCATAGTCCTCGTCAGCAATGTTGAAAAGTTCGCGGTCATCCCCCGGGAGATAGATGTTGTTGCCGGAAGCACGTTCAAACGGCAGACAATATGTGAGTTCGGCGGACTCCACCTCAGGCAGCGCACGCAAGTCACTGGCAACCTGAAGCATCCTCTCCTGGCTCAGGGCCGGAATATATGAATAGGCCACATTGTCGTAGTCATAGCCCGGATCGGCATCAATGCTGCGGCTGTATTGAGTGCCGACGACAAGCATCAGCGAGACGAGCAGCGCGTTGACGGCGAACTGCACAGCCAGCAGTGAGAGTTTCCAACGCCGTTTGCTGTCCTTGTACCCCCTGAACGCCGTGGACACCGGAATCTTGATGAACATCCGTGCCGGGATCAGGGCGGAGAACAGGAAAACCAGCACGAGAGTGACAATCAGGACAATAAACGTCTGCGGGATCATCAGATCCGCCACCGCCACCCCGATGAGCGACTCTATCGAAGAGCGGAACGCGAATATGAGCAGCACGCATACAAGCATGGAGGAGAGAATGTTGACCGCCGTCTCCCTGAAAAGCAGGGCGTAGATGGTACCGTCTCCGGCCCCGAAACATTTGCGAACCCCGACCTCGCGCGAGCGGCGTATCACATCACCTATCGCCACAAGGGTATAGTTCATCACAGATACGAGCAGCAAAAGCAGGGCGACCACTGAGAGGATGAGTACCATGCTGCGCACATCCGGGTTGTCCATGTGCAGGGTCTTGAAGGGTTTGAGCGTGTAACGCAGGGTCGTGCCGTTCTTTTCGAGGCTCTCCAGATCCTGGTGGGCCTCCTGCATCTTGCGTATCGCTTCCGTCAAAGAGGACGGGTCGATGCCGGGAGCGAGTTTGACATAGCTGGAATAGCGGTCATTGCCCATCCAGTTGCTGATGCTCCACTCCCCCATGGCCTCAATGCCTATAAGGGCATCGAAACGCAATGTGCCGTTGACCGGAAAATCCTCATACACCCCTGCCACGGTGAGCTTCAGATCCGGCATGTCCTCGTTGTATATGGTTTTTCCCACAGCCTCGGCCACACCTCCGAGACGCTCGGCCACGCTGCGGCACACTGCCACACTACCGTCCCAAGACTTGAGGGCCTTGACTGGCGTGCCGGCAAGGAATTCCCGGTCGAAGATGTCGAAAAAGCAGCTGTCCGCCACACGCACATTGCATTCCAGACTGTTGCCTGACTCATCGAAGAAAACGTCAGAATTGAATACTCCGGTGTACCTTGTCGCGGCAATGACACCCGGCACCTCAGCCTTGAAGCCTGGAGCCACGGCACCGCTCGTACCCCCGAACTCCTTGCGCTCTCCCTGCCGCGTGAAGTCGGACGTCACCTTATATATGTTGTCGACATCCTTGTAGAAGCCGTCATAGGACAGCTCGAAACAGACCTTGGCGATCAGCACCAAAGCAATCGACATCCCGACACCCAGCGAGAGGACCTTGATCAAAAAATTACTTGCTTTTCTCATCATCTTTTTTTTAAAAAACCCCGCCTGTCGAGACAGGCCCGAAGACGGGGTCGTAGCATTTGTTTAATCTTCACCACTCTTCAATCAGCAAGCGTGCCAAGATTCTCAAATCACTGATTTTCAAAACAATACAGCCCAACCACAGACAGCGGTGCTGTAAAGAAAATTTACACCCCTTGTAAAGGAAGTTTACAGCAAGTTGGAGAGGGAGTCGTAGTACTGGCGGCTGACCGGGATTGACTTCAAGCCTTCCTGCAGGAACTCGGCCTGGATCTGGCCCTCTTTCGCCCGGCTCAGCACCTTGATATGCCGAGGATTGACGTAATAGGAACGATGGCAGCGGACAAGACCGTGCCTCGAAGCCGTCTGCTCCAGACTGCGCATGGAGTTGCGCAGCATGAACTCCCTCGACCTTTCACCCTCCAGATAATGTATCTTGACATAATTGGCCTCCGCACCTATATAAAGGATGGCGGCCGGATCGATGGTGAGCTTAAGCCTCTTGTGCTCATCGTAGAACTTCACCAGCGTCTCATCCTGCGCACGCGCGGCCTGTTCCTGTCCGAGGTTGATTATGAGCCTGACCATTATCAGGAACACATAAGGGTACACCATTATGAGATATGAGAACTTGAGGCAATGGGAGAGGGCGAGGAAGTACGGCATCTCCGGACCATAGAAGAGAGCCGTATAGAGAGCCATGAAAAACGCACAGACCAGCAGTTCCCCGAAACACCAGATGCCGTAGTGCCACCTGCGGAAAGGGATGTATTTATACAAGGCCACAAAGATGAGCCGGGTCAAGGCAATCACCCCCAGGATGATGCAGGTAAGCATCAGAAAGTGGAAGGCGAAGCTCTTTCCCCCCACCGTGTAGAAATCCTGGACATCGAAAGGGTTGTACAGGAAGCAGAATGAGATGAAGAAAGACGGAATCAGCAGCACATACACAAGATGCGCCGCATAAGACCTCGGAAGCCGCAGAGAAGAGTCCATATTCTATCAATTTTTGTCCCTTGACACGAAGGGACTAAAATAAAATACCATGTTTTTCGTCCCAAAAATAAGGCATTTTCTCCGCAAAACAAGCAGTTTATCACATAAACAGGTGTATCGGACACAGTTTTTTCATCCCAAAGCTCCCGAGACGTACCTTTGCCTCGGCAAAAAAAATGAAAGAGATGAACACATACGAATATTCAGTGGTGCCCGAGAACATAGACTCTCTGGGCAGGATCACGGTACCAGCCCTCTGCGGACACCTCATCAACGCGATAGGACAGAACATACGGAAGGAAGGATACGGAATCGATGTGATGGCCCAAAGCAACAGAAGCTGGGTGCTGATGCGTTCCGCATTCGAGATAGATTCGCGCCCCGACCTGTACGCTCCTTTATATATAAGCGTGTGGCCCGTGAGGGGAAACGGGCTCACCTACAACCGCTGCGTCCGCGTGACCGACGATGAAGGCCGCGAGATCGGACGCGGCACGACAGAGTGGTGCATAATAGACCGCACGACCAGACGCCCGGTATTTCCCGACCTCGGGCTGGACAGCGGCGAGAGCGGCATACCGTGCAGGAGTCCGCGACGGATACGCGACTTCGACCCTGAAGTGAAGGATGACAGAAAAGTATGCTATAGCGACTGCGACTTCAACGGCCACCTCAACAACACCCGCTATGTGGAACTCCTCTACGATATGCTCCCCGAGGATATGCTCGGCAGCCCGGCCCCGCTGAGGCTCGACCTGAACTACCGCCACGAAGTGAGGCGGGGCGAAAATGTGACCCTCGGGCTGAAGAAAGAGAACAGCGAGGAGTACCTCTTCATCGCACGCTCCGGAGAGCAGACCCTGTGCAGCGCGGCCTTAACGCAGGCCTGAGCGCTATTTCAAGAAAACAAAGAAGACCGCGAGGATGAGGCATCCGAAAGCGGCGATGTGGTTCCATTGCAGCCCCTCCCCCTTGAAAAGGAAATTGATGATCACGGTGAAAACCGTCAGCGACACCACCTCCTGAATCACCTTGAGCTGGACGAGGCTGAACGGTCCGCCGTTTATATTGGACCCGATGCGGTTGGCCGGCACCTGGGCGCAATACTCGAAGAAGGCCAGACCCCAGGAGAAAAGGATCACCGCAATAAGCGGCCACCCCTCGGAGATTTTCATCTCCTGGAGTTTCAGGTGCCCGTACCAGGCGAAAGTCATGAAGATGTTGGACACTATCAGCAACAATACGGTCCAGACTCCCTGCATAATGTCAATTGATTTCCGTTAAGCGGGGCAAAGGTAGGAATTTTGGCGAATAATCATCATCTTTGCCGCTTATGAAAGATAACCATATAGTAATAATGGCAGGCGGAGTGGGCAGCAGGCTTTATCCTGTAAGCACTCCGGAGCACCCGAAGCAGTTCCTCGACCTGCTCGGCTGCGGCAGATCCCTGATACGTCTGACATACGAGAGGTTCCTTGACATGGACCCGGATGCGAAGTTCTGGGTCGTCACATCCGAGCAGTACATACATTTCATCCACGAACAGATTCCGGAAATTCCGGACGAACAGATCCTTCTGGAGCCTGAGCCGCGCAACACAGCCCCCTGCATCGCATACGCATGCCGCAAAATACTCAAGAAGTATCCTCAGGCCAAAGTGGTGGTCTCGCCGTCAGATGCGTTTATCCCTGACCATAAAGCATTTGCGCATACTGTAAGAACCGCTTTGGATTTCGCAGGAAAAAGGGAGTCCATCGTCTGCATAGGCATAGAGCCGCGCTCCCCTCACACCGGCTACGGCTACATCTGCGCACCCGATGCTGACGGAGACTGCAAAGTGGTAAAAGTCAAGGCTTTCAAGGAGAAGCCATCGCTGGAAGTAGCTGAAAAGTATCTGGCCGAGGGTGGATATTTCTGGAACGCGGGCATCTTTATCAGCAGCGCCGCCGGCCTCGACTCCCAACTGCGCGAACACGCCCCGAAGGTAAGCGGGGTGATGGACAGGCTTGAACCGGCATTCTACACGGCAGCCGAGAGACCAGAAGTGGCCAAGTTGTTCCCGACCTGCGAGAAGATTTCCATCGACTATGCAGTGATGGAGAAATCCCCTGATATTTATATGGTTCCAGGGCATTGGGAGTGGAGCGACCTGGGCAGTTTTGAGGCCATAGAGAGAATCACGGGCAAAAAATTGAAATAATTTCCCGGAAAATTTGGAGTTTTCAAAGATAAAGGATACCTTTGCAATCCCAAAACCAAAAGGGACTGACTCGTTAGCTCAGTTGGTAGAGCATCACACTTTTAATGTGGGGGTCTCGGGTTCGAGCCCCGAACGGGTCACCAAATAGGATTTGCTTCCTTAGCTCAGTTGGTAGAGCACCTGACTCTTAATCAGGGTGTCTAGGGTTCGAGCCCCTAAGGGAGCACAAAAAACCGGCTTATATAGCCGGTTTTTTTGTTTGCCTAACCCGACGGGACAGGGCAGACACTCATGTGGGCGAAAAGCCCCGCGAGGAGCTACGGCCTGATGTAGTGGATCGGGTCTGATTTGACCGTGTCGAGCGGCGCAGAGACGAGCTTTACCTTGGCAAAATCGATCTTCCCGAGCTCGAAGCAGCGGATCTCGCTGTTCCACATGGAGCGGTAGTACAGTTTCCGTCCGGACATGTCGCTCACGGCCGTGAACTGCGTCGCGCTCGGAATGTCGGCCACGCTCTCCCCCTTTGCGAACTGGATCCCGACCGGGATGTTGAATGCGCTCAGGATACGGAAGGCTTCGAGCGAAGCGCCATCGGCATCAGGCCGGACAGGGGCAGTGTTCTGATAGAAAGCCGCGCGCACAAAGCGGGACGGCGGGGTCACGTCTCCAGGCAGACCTAGAAAGCCGCTGCCGCCGCCGAAAGAACGCAGGTCCATCGCCCCGAGCCTGTTCTCCCCCGCCTTGCCGGGCAGGAGGTTGACATAGTTGTTGAGGTTGGTGAGCTGCCAGTCAAAGGACGGCGAATTGGTCAGCACCCCGACGGTATTGTCATAAAAGACACATTTTCCGTCAATTATTTCAAGCACTATCTGAGCGCCGCTCGGATCGGCGAAACGCCAATGGACCGTGGAGGAGCGGGGATCGAAGCCATGAATATGCACGCGGCCTATCTCTTCTTTCACCTCAGCCACTGTGGCACAGCGCCCAAGCACATAAGAAACAAGCTGAAAATCAGAGATGTTGCTCTCTCTGAACTCCGGATTATACTCCTCATAGCGGCCATAATCCGGAAAGTAGAAAAGTCCGGCGGACAGTCCCTTCTCATTGAGGCCCTCGACTACGAACTCGTCCTGCTCCACAGCGAGTCCGACATAGCCGTAGCGCCCGGCGAAGCTCCGTCCCGTGCCGCCTCCGGGGATCATCGAGCGCCACTCATGACCCCTCGGGACCACCACATAGCGGCCATGGTTGTCGGATGCGGCCCATTCGATGGAGCGGGCCACCACAGTGCAGCCGTCGGCTGACTTGAGAGTGATGCCTGTGCAGGCAGAGGAAGTGCGGACATTGACCGCCATCGCCACTGCGGCGAGAAGAATTGCAGCAATCGTTCTTTTCATAAGCGTAAAGTTTTAAAAATAAAGGGTTTCGGCTGCAATATACTCAATCCGGAGCAGAAAGAAAAATTATGACTATATTTACGCTATGAAAGAACTTTGCCGGAAAGCACTGATCACCGCACTTGCCCTGGCGGCATGCCTGCCAGCTCCCGCCCAAAGATCAAGGATATACAGCACCGCCGAAGGGCTCCCAGGAAGCCGGATCACAGAGATATGCCAGGACAGGACCGGGTTCATCTGGATAGCCGGAGAGGACGGCCTGTCCAGATTCGACGGCAGAGAGTTCCAAACCATGCAGCCGGGCGGCCCCGGCAGCGGCTCGATTGCCGGCAGCCAGGCCCTCTCGATGCTGGAGGACAGCCACGGCAGGCTGTGGGTCGGAACGGCAACCGGACTCCAGACATTCGACCCTGACGAGGGGATATTCAAGACCGTCTCAAGTGAATACACCTCAACCATAATAGAATACACCCCGGGGAAAGGCGGCGGGAGCGAGATATGGGCAGGAGGAGGCCGCCACGGCATACTGATAGCCGACCCACTCACGGGAAAAACCGACAGCACCAGGACAGCCATGATCAGCTCCGCCCTTCCCTCATTGCAGGTAAACGTGCTCTTCCCGGACTCGGGAGGCAGGATTTGGGCAGCCTTTTCCCAGGGCGGGTTCTGCGTCATAGACGGAGCCGCCGGAGCGGTCACAGACATCACGCTCCCGAATTCCGTCCCGGCCGGGGTCCATGTCAACTGTTTCTACGAAGACCCGGAAAGCGGGTCGATACTCATAGGCAGCCAGGATGCGGGCCTGCTGATCCAGGAAAAGCCGGGGGAAGCAGTCCGCAGAAGTTCAGCACCCCAGACACGGGACGCCAGCATTTCGGCAATCATTAATGACAAGCTGTTCAGCACCGGCGGCGGCTTCATCCTCGGCACGGACGGGCATGGCCTGCTGCTCTACGACCTCGGGCAGGATGACATATATGATTTTGACAGGAGCATACTGCCCGGAGGGGCCGGCAAATGGAAGGTCGGCAGCCTGATGTTCGACAGCCAGGGCAACCTCTGGGCCGGGGCCTATCTGTCCGGGGTGGCCGTGATCCCGAGACGCACCTACGGGTTCAGCAGGATAAGCATAGCCAACTGTGTCACAGCCCTTTCCACGGACAGCCAGGGCAACCTCTGGGCGGGTTCATCATCCAAGGGACTGCTGCGTATCAATGGAAACGGGAAACGGACGGCATACGACAGCAGCAACTCCATCCTGCCGGACGGGATCGTCACGGCACTGGAGACTGACCGGTACGGCAATCTCTGGATTGGCACAAGCGAAGGCCTATATGTGAAAGGGGCAGCCGGAATAAGGCGCTTCGCCCAGGAGGGTCTGACTGCGGAATGCCGGATCACCGACCTGGAATACGACAGCGGCAGGGACCGTCTCTACGCAGGCACACTCGGCGGGGGAATGCTCATCATATCCCCGTCCGACCTCACCGTGACCGGCACGGCAGGCGAGGATCTCCCGATCAGCGCTCTGCACATAGACAACGACGGCACGGTCTGGGCCGGCATACAAGGGGGCCTACTGCGATACGACCCGCTGATGAACCGGTCTTCTAAGGACAGCCTGTCCGCAGGCTCCGCCGCCACGATACTTTGCATATACGAAAACTCTGACGGGGACATGTGGGCCGGCACATCTGACGGGCTGTTCCAGTTCAAGCGCAACGCTGAAAGCTCCAGAAGATACTCGACGTCTGACGGTCTGCCATGCAATGTGATATGCAGCATCCTGGAAGACGGCGACGGCAATCTCTGGATCTCGACCACAAGGGGGCTGTGCAAGTACACACCGTCCGAGTCAAGGTTCTCCTGCTATTCTGAAGATGACGGCACCAAGGACAACGAGTTCGCCTACCGCGCCGCCTGCGAGACAGAGGACGGAAGACTGATATTCGGAAGCACGACCGGCCTGACCATATTCCGGCCAGAAGACATTGTGGAGCCTGACGGCGGAGCAGCACCCGTGATCCTGACGGAACTTGCAGCCGGGAATGACAAAATCGGAGACATAAGCCTTGTCCCGTCCGCAAAAATAAAAATTCCCGGAGGCCTCGACAGTTTCACGGCAGGCTTTTCCGTGCTTGAATACACAAGTCCTGATAAAATCATCTGCTTCTACAAACTGGAGGGCCTTGACAAGGACTGGATCAGCATCCCCGCCGAAAAAAGGGAGATAAGCAGAGAAAGACTGCCCGAGGGCCGCTACACGCTCAGGATTAGGGCGGGGAGCGCCAACATACCGGCCAGGTTCTCAGAATGCGCCGTGCCGCTCAGGATCAAGGCGCCATGGTACAGGAGATGGTGGGCATATTTTATAGGCTGCCTGACAGCCGTCTGCGCGCTGTGGCTCCTGTTCCTGGACTTCTCCAGCCGCAGAGCCCTGCGCCGTAGGGTGAAGGAATCCGGTGTGAAGGATCTCAAACTGCGCATGGTGTCCGACCTCTCCGAGGCCATCCGAACACCGATGACCCTTGTGATGTCCCCGCTCCAGGAGTTGCGGGAGCAGGAAAAGGATCCGGAGAAAAAGGACCTGTACAACATGATGTGCCGCAACTGCCAGCGCATCATCCGCTCCCTCAACCAGATGTCCGACCTGCACAGGCTCGACAGCGGGGAACTTGAGTTCCACTTCAGAAAGACGGACATAGTGTATTTCATCAAGGACATACTCCGCTCATTCAGCGGCAGCGCACAGTCCAGACACATTTCGCTCGACTTCTCCTCGGAGCAGCCCGAACTGCACCTGTGGATCGATCAGGGGCACTTCGACAAGATAATATTCAATCTTCTTTCAAGCGCGCTGAAGCACACCCCTGATTACGGGCACATACGGGTCACCGCAGGCACTCCGTCAGAAGACGGCAAAGTGACCGTCAGCATCTTCCACAGCTGCATCATGCCGTGCGACCTCGGCAAGCTCTTCTCCCGGGGAGACGATGGGCCGGGACTTTATCTGGCACGCTCCCTCACCACTCTGCAGCACGGCGAACTAAGCGCCGCCAATGTGGACGGGGGAGTGATGTTCTTCCTCACTCTCCCATGCGGCTGCGATCACCTGACAGCATCTGAGTTGAGTCCGACCGAAAGGCATAAGGAGCTGTATACCAGATACTCCGACAGCCACGAAGAAGCCGCGGTCACCAAAGATGAAGACGAGAGGGACCACAAGTCCCGCAAGACGATAGTGGTGGCCGGATTCGACAGCGACATCCGCAACTATCTCAAATCCTCCCTGCGCCGGCAATACAACATCAGGACTTGCGCAGACAGCAGGAACGCCTGGGGCATCATCTCGACCACCATCCCGGACGCCGTCATCACGGGTCTGGACTCTGCCGGGGCCAGCAGCCTTGAGCTCTGCTCAAAGATAAAGCACAACCCGGGCACCAACCACATCCCGGTCATCATACTGAGCACCAGCGATGACGAGGAAAGCGCAGAAGAGAGCACGAGGACCGGAGCCGACCTCTACCTGAGGCTTCCCGTATCCATCGAGAGACTCAGGGGAAGCCTTGCCAACGCCATCTCAGCCAGGGAAGCCATCCGCAGCAAGTACACCAACGAAATCCACTGCGACTACGACCGCATCAAACTGGAGGGCAAGGCCGGAGGCAACTTCATCGATGAAGTGATCTCCATCATCCACAGCAACATAGGCAATCCTGACTTCACCGTGGCCGATCTAAGCCGCGAGGCCGGGATCAGCCGCGTGCATCTCAACCGCAAGCTCAAGGACGCCCTCAACATATCGCCAGGCAACCTGATCAAGTCCATAAAGATGAGGCACGCGGCTTACCTGCTTATAAACAACGACGCCAGCATCGCCGACATCTCAGGAAGCACCGGGTTTTCTTCCCCTTCGTATTTCACCAGCTCGTTCCGCGACTACTTCGGCATGACCCCCAAGGAGTTTCTCGGAAAATACCGGGGCTGCACGGACCCGGACACTCTGGACAAGCTCCTCGGCAGCGACTGGAGGCAGGTGTAACAGGCAAATGTTACATATTCAAAAATAAAATGTAACATCCGCGCAGCTCTTGTAACCGCAGCCCAAAAGGGAGAAACATCCGCATCCCGGCAGGACGTGGATTTTGGATATATTTGTATCATCATGAAAACCACAGCACAGATAACACTAGCTCTGATGACACTGCTCGCCGCAGCATGCTCAAAGCCCGCCGAGGTCACGCTCCCCGATCTTTTCTCCGACCACGCAGTAATCCAGAGGGACAGGGATATCACACTCTGGGGCAGCAGCTCTCCGCATGCCGCCGTCAAGGTGGAATGGAGAGGCAATACTTACAACACAAAAGCCGGAGACGACGGCAGATGGGAGTTGAGACTCCCGTCAGGGGAGGCAGGAGGGCCGTTCACACTCAAAGCCGGCGACAAGACGGTGGAGGACATACTTGTCGGTGACGTATATCTATGTTCCGGCCAGTCAAACATGGAGCTGCCCGTCAGGCGCTGTCTGGATGTGGTAGCCGAAGACATCAAAGGGTTCGCAGACACCGATATACGATACATGGCCATCCCGTACAGTTATGATTTCCACGGGCCGCTGGACACACTCCCCCGCAGCCGCTGGGAAGTGCTTGACTCCGACAGCACCGCCCTCGCCTGGAGCGCCCTGTGCTATTTCACGGCAAGAGCCCTGCATGAAAAGACCGGCGTACCGGTCGGGATGGTGAGGCCGGCTGTGGGCGGCTCGCCCATCGAGGCCTGGATGAGGGAAGAGATTCTCCCGGAATACGCTCTGGAGACCCTCGCCCCGCTGAAGGACGATGCATACAGGGACAGCCTCCGGAAAGCCGCCTCCGAAGTCTACGCCAGCTGGTGGAAGGAGTATTCACAGAAGCCCGAACCGAAGCCCGAGTGGTCCAAGGCCAGCATTTTCTCAAAGACCTGGGCCACAGACAGCAGGGGCAAGGACTGGTACGGCGGGCATCTTTTCCGCAGGCACGTAAGGCTCGACGCAAAGCAAGCCTCTTCTGATGCCATACTGCACCTCGGAGCGATCGTGGATGCCGACTCGGTGTTTGTCAACGGCCACTACGCGGGCACGACCGCCTACCGCTATCCACCCCGCAACTACCGCATCCCCAAAGAGTTGCTAAAGGACGGAGACAATCTCATAGAGATACATCTCTACTCGTTCGGAGTGGACTCGGAAGCCAAGTTCATCCAGGGCAAGCGCTACAGCCTTGAGACAGCGGAAGGCGAGATTCCTCTTCTTGACGGATGGGAGCACAGCTTCGGCAAGAGAATGCCGGCAAGGCAGAAAGAGATATTCCTCCAGTACATGCCTTCAGGTCTCTACAACGGGATGATCGCCCCGCTGCGCAGGTACGCGTTTGACGGCGTGATTTGGTACCAGGGCGAGAGCAACGAGGGGAACGCGGCGCAATACGGCGGACTTCTCGAAGCCATGATTGAGGACTGGAGGGCACAGCTGGGTGATGAGAACCTGCCGTTCTACATAGTGGAACTCGCCTCATATCAGCACTCCGAGAGGAAAGGTCCGGAATACGGATGGAACAGGGTGCAGGCGGAGCAGCGCCGGACAGCAGCCAAGGTGAACGGAACCGTCCTCGTGCCGAACTCCGACCTCGGGGAATGGAACGACATCCATCCGCAGAACAAGAAGACTCTCGGAGACAGAGTAGCCGGAGCTATTTCAGACAACAACAAAACCAGATAATCATGACACAGACAAATTCCCAGTCAAACGGCTTCTACAAGCTGAACTGGCTTCAGAGAATAGGTTTCGGCGCCGGGGACATGGCGCAGAACCTCATCTATCAGACCATCAGCATGTGGCTGCTCTTCTTCTACACCAACGTGTTCGGGCTCGACCCGGCGGTCGCTGCGGTGATGTTCCTCATTGTGAGGATTGTGGACGTGCTTTGGGACCCTATCGTGGGCGCGTTCGTGGACAAGCACAACCCCAAGTTCGGCAAGTACCGCTCCTACCTGATTTTCGGAGGCATCCCTCTCACGGCATTCGCCGTACTCTGCTTCTGGAATGGTTTCTCCGGCTCCCTGCTATACGCCTACATAACCTACGTGGGGATGTCGATGTGCTACACTCTCGTAAACGTGCCGTACGGGGCGCTCAACTCCTCGCTCACCCGTGACACGGATGAGATCACGGTGCTCACTTCCACGCGCATGTTCATGGCCAATCTCGGCGGACTCGCCGTATCCATGGGCATCCCGGCCCTGGTGAAGAGTTTCGCCAAAGGCTCGCAGATGGTCGGTGAACAGGCCATGCCGGCTGACGGACACGCCTGGTTCATGACGATGCTGGTGTATTCGCTCGTGGGACTTGCGTTCCTGTTCTTCTGTTTCACACAGACCCGCGAGAGGGTGGTGATGGACGCGAAGGAGACGGCCAACGTCAAGGTTTCGGATCTGTGGGCGGAGTTCGGACGCAACCGCCCGCTCAGGGTGCTGGCCTGTTTTTTCATCACCGCTTTCGCGATGATGTCGGTGAGCAACGCTGCCGGTTCGTATTATATGCAGTACAACATCCACTCGACCACCGCCCAGATGTCCCTGTTCATGGGGCTCGGCTCCATCCCGGCATTCATATTCATGCCGCTTGTGCCCGCCATCAAGAAAAAGGCCGGCAAGAAGGGGATGTTCTTCATTTTCCTCTCCGTAGCCATGGTGGGCATGGCAATGCTCTATCTGGTGTCCATGGTTCCCGCGCTGCGCTCGCAGATGTGGATAGTGTACCTGGCACAGTTCATCAAGTCCACCGGCATCATAGTGGCCACCGGATACATGTGGGCTCTCGTGCCTGAAGTTGTAGCTTTCGGGGAATACACCACCGGACGCCGCATCGCCGGCATCGTCAATGCCCTCACAGGCATATTCTTCAAGGCCGGGATGGCTCTCGGCGGAGTGGTGCCTGGCCTGGTGCTCTCGGCCGTGGGTTTCAATGCCGCCAATTCGGCCCAGACCCCGCTCGCGGAGCAGGGAATCCTCTGGCTGGTGTGCGTGATACCTGCCCTGCTGCTCATCCTGGCGATGTTCATCATCAGCAAATACGAGCTCAGCGATGAGAAAATGGATGAAATCAACAAAGCGATAGAAGCAAAACACAAAAACAATGAATAAAAAAAGATACCTCTGGCCATCGGACTACATGGCCGACCCGTCCGTCCACGTCTTCGACGGCAAGCTCTACATCTATCCTTCACATGACTGGGAGTCCGGCATCCCAGATGATGACTTCGGCAGCGAATACGACATGAAGGACTACCACGTCCTCAGCCTCGACGGCCCGGACCCGATGAGCTCCCCAGTCAAGGACAGCGGGGCCGTGCTGCGCCGCGAAGAGATTCCTTGGGCCGGCAGACAGCTCTGGGACTGCGATGTGGCGCGCAAAGACGGCAAGTACTACATGTATTTCCCGATGAAGGACAAAAATGACATCTTCCGCATCGGGGTGGCAGTCGCGGACAACCCGTGCGGCCCGTTCACACCGCAGAGCGACCCGATGAGGGGCAGCTACTCGATAGACATCTGCGTATATGAGGAAGACGGTGAATATTATATGTATTTCGGCGGCATCTGGGGCGGCCAGCTCCAGAGATACCGGGACAACAAGGCCCTGGACACCGGCTCGACCCTCCCTGCCGATGCTGAACCCGCCCTCTGCCCGAAGGTGGCGCGCCTGAGCGGGGACATGCTCCAGTTTGCCGGAGAGCCGCAGGACGTGCAGATACTTGACGAAAACGGACAGCCTCTGCTGGCCGGCGACAACTCACGCCGATTCTTCGAAGCCGCCTGGCTCCACAAGTACAACGGGAAATATTATTTCAGCTACTCCACCGGCGACACTCACCTGCTGTGCTACGCTATCGGCGACAGCCCGCTGGGGCCGTTTACGTATAAAGGTGTGATAATGACCCCGGTAGTGGGATGGACCACTCACCACAGCATAGTTGAATACGGAGGAAAGTGGTGGCTCTTCCATCACGACAGCGTCCCTTCGGGAGGGGTCAACTGCCTGCGCAGCCTCAAGGTATGCGAACTCCGCTATAACGCTGACGGGACCATCCAGACCATTGACGGGCTGGACGACTAGACGTGCATCTTGGTAGCCAGGCCACCGGCACTTGTCTCCTTGTAGAGGGACGGGATGTCGTGGCCTGTCTGCTTCATGACGCTGACCACCTCATCGAAGGATACCCGGTGGAAGCCGTCGGAGAAGGCTGAATAGAGGTTGCAGTCCAGGGCACGCGCTGCGGCCATGGCATTGCGCTCGATGCAGGGGATCTGCACCAGGCCGCAGACCGGGTCGCAGGTCATACCGAGGTGATGCTCAAGCCCCATCTCGGCAGCATATTCGACCTGGCGCGGGGTGCCCCCGAAAAGCTGGCAGGTGGCGGCTGAAGCCATGGCACAGGCCACGCCAACCTCGCCCTGGCAACCCACCTCCGCCCCGGAGATGGAGGCGTTGCTTTTGACCACATCACCGAAAAGCCCGCCCGTGGCAAGGGCATGCAGGATGCGTTTCTCGCTAAATGTGTGCCCTTTCCATATATGGTACAGGACTCCTGGCATCACCCCGCTCGCCCCGCAGGTGGGGGCTGTGACCACTGTGCCGCCGGAGGCGTTCTCCTCGCTCACGGCAAGGGCATAAGAAAACACCAGCCCCCTGGTCTGGAGGTTGGACTTGTATCCCGACACCTTTATATAATAGGTGGCTGCCTTGCGGGAGAGGTGAAGCGGCCCCGGGAGCACTCCCTCGTTGCTCAGCCCGGCCTCGACCGAGGACTTCATGGCAGCCCAGACTGTGGAGAGGTAGTCCCAGATCTCCGGGCCCTCGCACTGCTCCACGTATTCCCAGTAACTGCGTCCGGTGTCTTTGCACCACTGCATGATGTCGGAGATGGTGGTGAGAGGGTAGATGTCGGGGCCCTCCCCTATCAGAGAACCCTCTCCCTCGGAGATGGTGCCGCCACCGATGCTGTAGACCGTCCACTCGTCGGTGGGTTCGCCGGAGGGGTCACGCGAGACGAACTTCATCCCGTTGGGGTGGTACGGCAGAAAGACCTCAGGCTTCCACACTATCGCCACCGGGGTCTGCCCGTCCGGGGATGACGATGCCCCAGCCGCCTTGAGCACGTCGGTGATGGCCACGTCAGTGAGATGCCCCTTGCCTGTAGCGGCAAGGCTTCCGTAGAGGGTGACCTCAAATGAGGCGGCTTCCGGGTGGCGCGCGGCGAAGAGCATCGCCGCCTTCTGCGGGCCCATGGTATGGCTGCTCGAAGGGCCGCGCCCGATCTTGTAGAGTTCCTTGAGAGATTTCATAACGGAGAGCAAATATAAGCCAATTCTGCGGAAATGCCTATCTTTGCGCCATGAGTACAAAATTGATCATTTCCGTGGGGGCGGCACTGTGCCTGCTCACCCCGGCAGGCGCAGCGGCTCAGGAGGCCGACAGCCTGAGGACTGCGAAGATAGATGAAGCCGTGGTCACCGGTACACGCAATAAAGTGGATGTCAGACACTTGTCCCAGACGGTATCGGTAGTGGACAGGACGGAGATAGAACAGTCCATGCAGCCGTCGCTGCTGCCGGTGCTCACAGAACAGATCCCGGGACTTTTCACCACAGCCCGGGGAATCATGGGCTATGGAGTGTCCGGAGGTGCAGCCGGCGGGATGTCTCTTCGCGGTCTGAGTGGGGGAAGCGCCAGGATGATGGTGCTGATAGACGGACATCCGCAGTACGCCGGCATATTCGGACATCCGATCGCCGACTCCTACCAGAGCCTGCTCGCGGAGAAAGTCGAAGTGCTGCGCGGCCCGGCCTCGGTGCTGTACGGCTCCAACGCGATGGGCGGGGTCGTCAACATAGTGACGCGCCAGCCGGAGGGCGACGGGTTCAAAGCCGGACTGCACAGCGGATACGGCTCATACAACACTCTGGAGACCGAAGCCGGGGCCATGCTCAAGAGCGGAAGGTTCAGCGCCAACCTCAGCGCCTCCTACAACCGCACGGACGGGCATCGCGAGAACATGGGATTCACCCAATACGGAGGCTACGGCAAGCTGGGCTATGAGCTCAGCCGCAACTGGAAGCTCCTCGCCGACATTGACCTTACGCATTTCAACGCCTCCTGCCCCGGCCCGGTCAGCGCCCCTCTCATCGATGCCGACCAGAGCATCACACGCGGCATGACATCGTTCTCGGCCCGCAACGAATACGGCAAGACCTCCGGAGCGCTGAGTTTCTTCTACAACTGGGGCAGGCACAGCATAGGCGACGGGCACACGGCCGATGTCATCATCATCGACCCGTACACTTTCGAGTCGTACGATGACATGATGGGCGTCTCCCTCTACCAGAGCGCGGTGCTCTTCGAGGGCAACCGCACCACCGTCGGGGCAGACTGGTTCCGCTACGGAGGCAAGGCCTGGAACGACTACCAGATGCAGGACGACAAGTCCCTGGTGGACAAGCATGAGACGGAACTCGCCGCCTACATCGACATCCGCCAGCACATCGGAAGTCTGGTGACTCTCAACGCGGGCCTGCGTGCCGACCACCACTCACGTCTGGGCACGGAATGGGTGCCGCAGGCCGGAGCCGCATTGCACCTGCCGCACCACATAGAGATGAAGGCATCGGTGGCCAAGGGATTCCGCTACCCGATACTCAGGGAAATGTACATGTTCCCGCCGCAGAACCCGGATCTCAAGCCGGAGAGCAGCTGGAACTATGAATTGGCTCTTAGCCAGAAACTCCTCGGAGGCAGATTCAGTTATGGGCTGAACCTCTTCCACATCGATGCCGACAACATCATCCAGACCCTCCCGAACCCTTCCGGGGCCGGCATGCTCAACCAGAACTCCGGCGAGCTGCACAACAGCGGGGCCGAACTCCAAGCGGCATGGAGGATAAACAGGGTCTGGTCAGTCAACGCCAACTACAGCTACCTGCACATGAAGAATCCTGTCATCGCAGCTCCGGAGCACAAAGCCTACGCGGGCGCGAACTGGACGGAAGGCCGCTGGAGCATATCCACAGGGCTCCTGTATGTCGCGGGGCTCTACACCTCGACTTCTCCGGTGCAGAAGGAGGACTTCCTGCTCTGGAACCTGCGCGGCTCGTTCAAGGTGAACAAGTGGCTGGAGCTCTGGGCGAGAGGAGAGAACCTGCTCGCGCAAAAGTACGAAATCAACGCAGGGTACCCTATGCCGGGGGCCACAGTGGTGGCAGGCTTCGACATCAGACTGTAAGTTTTCGCGCAGCTTCGGCCCACCGTAAATAAAAATTTTTATATTTGCGGATATGAAGTGTGTTTTACTGACTGTCATTGCTTTGGCCGGCGTCATCGAGGCCTACGCACAGATGCCGGACACCACCGGGCTGTACAAGGGCTGGACTGACTCGCTTGAAGTGGCTGTATCCACAGCCCGGCAGAGCGGGACATATCTCTCCAAGGGCAAGGACATCCGCACAGAGGTAATCTCTTCTGCGGGGCTTCAGAAACTTGCCTGCTGCAGCCTTGCCGACAGTTTCGAAAACTCGGCGAGCGTCACCGTGGGGTATTCGGACGCTGTCACGGGGGCCCGGCAGATAAGGCTTCTGGGCCTTAGCGGCATCTACACCCAGATGCTTGACGAGGCGAGACCGGTGATGCGAGGTCTATCCGCTCCGTTCGGCCTATCATACATCCCGGGGCCGTGGATGGAGAGCATCCAGATAGCCAAGGGAGCAACGTCAGTAGTCAACGGGAGCGAATCCATCACCGGAGCCATCAACATCGAGCACAAGAAGCCTACCGACGAGAAGCCCCTCTTCGTCAACGCATCCGTGATGAACGACACCAAGACGGACTTCAATATAGTCTCATCTCTCCAGATGGGAGAAAAGTGGAGCACGGCCCTCATGGGACATGTCTCCGGCAACTTCATGGCCATGGACGGCAACGGGGACGGATTTGCCGACGACCCGAGGCAACTCCAGTTCAATCTTGCCAACCGTTGGCTGTATTTCAAGGGCGACGGCACTGCGGTGCGTTTCGGGGTACGGGCGGTCAACGACTCCCGTCAGGGAGGGCAGCTCATGCACGGCTCCGATATGCCGGGAGCATGGACTTCGGACATCGCCAACCGCTCTTTCGGAGCCTACCTCAAGGCCGGCACACCGGCGGGACGGGCCGGAAGCGTGGCCCTGGTCTCAGACTACAGTTTCCAGAAGATGGACTCCCGTTTCGGGGCAGACCGCTACGGAGCCAGGCAGCACAGCGCCTATCTCGGCCTGCTCTACCAGGACGAAATAGATGAACGCAACAAGTTCACCGTCGGGGCGAGCGGCATCGCCGACTGGTACGATGAGGATCTTTCCCGGTTCAGCGGAGCCTTCTCGGGGAAGAGTTTCCTCGCAAGCGCGGGCCCGTATGCGGAGTACACTTTCCACAACGAGGAGATCTTCTCCGCCATTCTCGGCCTGAGGGCCGATGCCTACACGGGGGCCGGGATCAGGATGACCCCGCGCCTGACGCTGAAGTACAGTCCGAGCGGGCACTTCACTTTCCGGGCGAACGGCGGACGCGGCCTGAGGTTCTCCACTCCCGTCAGCGACAATATCGGCATACTCTCCACCGGAAAGGCATTCATCGGAGACCTTTCCGAACACACCCTCGAAGATGCCTGGACAGCAGGGAGCAACGCCACATGGTACTTCGGAGGAAGTTCTTCCGACTATCTGAGCCTGGACTTCTTCCACAGCGAGTTCACCGAGCAGCAGATAATCGACTTCACGGACAGCGAAGTGCATCTCTACAAGCTCTCGTCCATAGCCGGAGGGCGTTCTTATACGGACAACATCCAGGCCGACCTCGCGCTGGAGCCGTTGGAGCGGTTTACCGTCAACACCACTTTCCGCTACACTCTCGCAAAGGCAAGCTACGAGGGTAAGGGCCTCATTGACAGGCCGATGATCAGCCGCTACAAGGCTGTCCTCAACCTCCAGTACTCCACAAGGCTGAGCCGCTGGATATTCGACGGTACAGTTTCCCTCAACGGGCCATGCGAGGTGTATGATTTCATGCGCGGGCTTTACTCCCGAGACGGTGAGTTGCTGTACGCTTCAGGCAAGACACCTGTCTATCCCCTGCTCTACTTCCAGGTCACACGCAGGATGAAAGGCTGGGACATATATATAGGAGGGGAAAACCTCGGCGGGTTCAGGCAGAATGATGTAATCATCTCCTCTCCTGGCGAGCAGTCGTTTGACGCCAGCCAGGTATGGGGCCCGATAATGGGCGCGAAGATCTATGCCGGAGTACGTTTCACAATTTGGAAAACATATTGATTTTGAATATGAAAAGGATTATCACAATCATGCTCGCCGCCCTCATGGCGGTCTCAGCTATCGCCGCAACGGCGAAGCCGGAGAAGGTCACTTTCCTGACCAACCTCAGGTGCAACAACTGCGTCAGGAAAGTCAACGAGAACATCGCTTTCGAGAAAGGCGTCAAGGACCTGACGGTCTCTCTGGACAAGCAGACCATCACGGTGACCTACGACCCTGCCAAGACCAGCCCTGAGACCCTCGCCAAGGCCATCGAGAAACTGGGCTACAAGGCCCAGAAAGACACTGTAAATACAGCGAAAAATGTTAAGTAGCGGGCAATGAAGACATTTGACTCAAAACCTTGGGTGCTCCCGCAGCCGGTGCTCATCATCGGCACCTACGACAAAGACGGGACACCGAATGCGATGAACGCAGCCTGGGGCGGCCAGTGGGACACGGGGCAGATATTCATATCGATGGGCGTGCATGCCACGACGGACAATCTTGAGAGGGACGATGAGTTCACGGTGGCTTTCGCGACCGCCCAGACCATGACGGCGGCCGACTATGTGGGCAACGTCAGCGGCCGGAAGGTGGCCGACAAGGTCAGCCGGACCGGATGGACAGCCGTCAAGGGAGAGAAAGTGAACGCGCCGGTGTTCACCGATTTCCCGATGACCCTCGAATGCCGGGTGGCAAGGAAGATCGACCCGAGCAGCACGGGGTTCTTTCTCGTGGGGGACATCCTCGCAGTCCGCGTGGACGAGAAGTTCCTCTCGGAGGACGGGCTGCCGGATGTGGAGAAGATGCAGCTCATAGTCTTCGACCCGGTTCACCACGGTTACGTGCAGCTCGGCGACAAGGTCGGGCAGGCGTTCTCGGAGTACAAGAAGCTCGGCTAAGTCCAGGAGATGAGAATAGAATCACATCCGTTCCAGCCTTTTCTCCCTGAGGGGGCCAAGGTCTTGCTGCTAGGCAGTTTCCCGCCACAGCCACGCCGCTGGAGCATGGAGTTTTACTATCCCAATTTCAACAACGACTTCTGGAGAATCCTCGGCCTCATCTTTTTCGGTGACAAAGCACATTTCATCCTACCCGGAGAGAAGAAATTCGATCTGGGGAAAATCGAGGCATTCTGTTCCGAGAAAGGGATCGCACTATACGACACAGCCTGCAAAGTCGTGAGGCTCAAGGACAACGCCTCAGACAAATTCCTCCAGATCGAAGAAGCGACAGACATCGATGCCCTCCTGAAACGTCTGCCGCAGTGCGGGGCAATAGTCGCGACGGGCCAGAAAGCCGCCGAACTTCTCTCCGCCCACTTCAATTGCCAGCAGCCGCTGGTGGGGAGCTGCGTCCCGGTGCAGTCAGGACAGCGCAGCCTCAGACTCTACCGCATGCCCTCCACGTCCCGCGCCTACCCGCTTGCCATAGGCCTTAAAGCCAAAGCCTACAGACAACTGTTCTCCGCAGAGCACATCTTGCAGGCGGGAGGGTGCTGCCCACTTTAATCTTCACTTTGTCAAAATCAAATAGCCCTTACGGAATGAAAGCGAAAGTGGCGAAGGAACGCAACTGTAAGGACAAGGCCAAGGAGAACGGCCACAATCGAGGCCTCAGGGCCGAAATTTCCCCCAGTCAGCAAGTCCGGTCCGCTGATCTCAGGTACAAAGAGCCTTATACCATCAGATCCACCTGAGACATTGAAGCCAAAGATGTTACCCTCCGTAAAATTCCAGGCCCAATGAATGCCGATCGGAAGCCAGAGGGCTCCGGAGCACTTGTAGGCAGCGCCAAGGAGAAATCCAGCCTCAACGGCTATCGCGACAGCACTCCAAAGCGTGGCCCCGGGATTCAAGAGATGTACCAATCCGAACAAAAGCCCGGACACCGACAGCGCCGCCCATGTGTTGAATCTCTTATCTATCATGTGGAAAAGGACACCTCTGAATATCACCTCCTCGCCACAAGCCACCACGAGGCAGGAGAAGAAACTCACCAGCAAATCCATACAGCAATGATTCACGCTCATCACCTTGTAATGTCCCAAGGCGGCAAGTATGCCGGTGACCACACAGAAATATGCGACCCCGATTCCAATGCCTGTCACGATGTTTTTGGAAGCCTTGGCCAGTGACAGGTCTGATGGCCATTGCTTTTCAGTCAACCTGCTCCAACAGGCATAAAACCCAAGCATTCCAGCGCCCTCCACAAGCGAAAAGCAGATATTGACAGTCACACCACCCCCAAAACTTCCCATCCCGCCAACCAGCCCATAAGCCACAAAAGTCAACAACAAGCCGGCTACAAGAAGCAGAGACCACTTCCACAGCGGCATTTTGAAATATTCAGATGTTGTTTTGAATTTATCTGTCATATGAAGTTCTTTTCCGGAGTCCTTTCTGGATTTTCCTGTATGTCCACCTTTTCCCCGTCAGCACCATGACCGCCAACAGGATTCCCGGCGAACCTTCGTGTTTTGCACAAAACTAACAACTTTTCTTCAAATAATGGAGAGGAGGGATGAATTTGTGCCGGGCAGGTCACACAAGGAAGTGGATTTCCGCTCCTACCTGGATGCACACTCCGCAATTGCCGTCATTTGCCATGAACCGGAAAATTACTTATATTTGCATTGCGTAAATATTCGCAATCCACTGCGTAAAATGCAAAGAGATGTACAAAAGAGCTGAATACCAGACAATTAAGAGCCGCCTTGAAGAGCCGCGAAAGTTCATTCAAGCCGTGATGGGTGCCCGTCAGATAGGAAAATCCACCGTTGTGAAGCAGGTCTTGAAAGACATTGACCTTCCATATCAGTTTTATTCTGCCGACAATGTTCCGGCTTCAAACACAGCTTGGATTTCAGATTGCTGGGAAGCTGTCCGCAGCCTAAAAAGGAACAACAACTGGGAAAGCGCCATCCTTGTAATAGATGAGATACAGAAGATCGCAAATTGGAGCGAGGCCGTAAAAAAGGAATGGGACGATGACTCCTTCAATGACAGGGACATAAAGGTTTTGCTTCTTGGAAGCAGCCGTGTCATGCTGGAGAAAGGGCTTTCCGAATCATTGGCAGGACGCTTTGAGGAGATAAGGATGAGCCATTGGAGCTATGCCGAAATGCGGGACTGCTTCGGATGGTCGCTTGACCAGTACATATTTTATGGAGGATACCCGGGTGCTGCGTCTCTTATAGATGACGAGGACCGTTTCCAGCAGTATATTCAATCGGCCATCATAGACGCAACGATAAACAAGGACATCCTTATGGACACGCCTATCGGGAAACCGGCTCTTCTGCGTCAGACGTTTGAACTTGGAGCTGCCTATTCCGGAGAACTTCTGTCATTGAACAAGATGCTCGGATCATTGCAGGATGCCGGAAACACATCGACACTTTCCGGCTACCTGAATCTTCTGGCTGAAAGCGGTCTGCTGTGCGGGCTTCATAAATACAGCGTTGATATGGCCAGACGGAGAGCCAGCATCCCGAAACTACAGGTCTACAACAATGCATTGAAGATGGTTTACAGTCCAATGACATTTAATCAGGCCATCATTGACCGCAAGTCGTGGGGACGCACATTAGAGTCCGGAATCGGCGCGCATCTCGTCAGTCAGGCATTTGTCCACCGCTTCGACGTGTTCTATTGGCGCGAGCGCAATGACGAGGTGGATTTCGTACTTCGCAAGAAGAATTCATTGGTGGCGATTGAGGTCAAGAGCAATGCGGAGAAACGTACTGAAGGTCTGGATAAGTTCCGCGATCTTTTCAAACCCACATCGTCATTCATTGTCGGCGACGGCGGCATCAATGCCGAAGAATTCATGACCATGGACTTGATGAAACTGTTTTGAGACTTGACCGGCAGTTGCACAGGCCCGAGTATTGTGCTGTGAAAAACTGCCGCGCAGCTCTGGATATGTGCGCCCCGCCGTACAGAAAACGTGGTCTATCTGTACTCGAACCGAGACAGACGCATCCTCGCAGTCTCTGACGAAGGTCCCCTCCGGCCAGTCTCACACTTGTTCCTTTGCTTATACGGAGTTCCGCGAACTACAAAAGAGCGGACGACTGGCCGGCCGCCATCACAGTCTCCGCCAGGTAGGAGCCGATTCCGGGCGTTCCGCTCCCACCTGGACGCCCCACCTGCCCCACACGACATTCTGAGGCACCCTCCCCTTCCAGGTGTGAGCCTGTTTGGCAAAACATGCTCCTACCTGCATAAAACGACATGGACCTTGTCCCAATCAATGCATCTGCTGTCAATATACATCAGTGCAATATCTTGATTTCTCGTTTATAGTAACGCCTGTTCAGACAGCGCTCTGCCGTCTTCTCATCGTAATATCTGCCCCCTTTATCCGCCCAGCACTCTTCTTCCTCTCTTTTGAGTTCAGCAATAAGAGCCTCGGCATCATCTTCGGTGGCACAAATATCAAGATAGTCCCATCGGCGTTCCACACCATCCTCCATCGGATCTTCTTCAAGGGTCAAGATGTAGGCACACTCTCGCCCACCGACCTCTCCGTTTTCTCCGACAGTGGCATACTGGACACGAAACGATTCCAATCGGGAAGTGTAGTCCAAGAATGTCTCCGGGTTGAGAATGACAACCTCCTTATCTTGAGGCAAGTCTGACATCCTGATTTCACTGATCTCTGTCAGCAGCATGGCATATTCCTCTTTGACCTCCCTGATGCGGTAAATGCCCGGCTCCTCGACCCTGCATTTTTCCATCCATGCTTCTGTATCCACTCTGTCATAACTTCCAAGAAGGTCAATCCACTCACCGTGCTCATTCTTCTCCAAATTGTAGAAAGTTCTCTTGAACATGTTGATATATTTTATTTTACATTCTGCGCTTTCACCTTTACCCATCAGCCACACGTACATCTTGAACACTCTTTCTTCATGAAGAAAAATTTCACTAAACGCGCGCTCAGATATCACCAGGTTCGATGCTGACACATAAAGTTTCGCAAAGTCATGCTTTGATATTGACAAGTTTTGACAATTGCTTGATTTTTGTGGCCCGCATCTACGTCATGGCATCCAAACGTACAGGTGCCCACGAGTCTCTATGTATCCCGCGTCCACGTTATAGCGTTTTGCGTTGATCCTGCTATAACCCAGAGCCGAAAGCGCCACTGGACGGCGATTCATGGATCGGGTTATAGTATTCTGCGGTATTTTTGCTATAACCTTGCGGCATGCTCCGTCAGTGCCCTATACATGCCTCGCCAATACCTCCACTGTATGGCCGCACAGTTCGCGGATATGCGCGCCCCGGCAAGCCTTTCCCCATACCAAAGGCCCGCGCCGTACAGAAAACGGCCTTCTGCTGTACGGGAGGCGAGTCATCTCCATACAATTCGCAGAAGGTTGGGGTATTTTTTGTACTTTTCTCCCCTACCTTTTGAAGGCATGGCCCAAGACCACTTTGGGGAGAACCAGAGGATAAGCCGTATTGCAATCCACCCGGGAAAGAGTATCTTTGTCATAGGTCACAACAGTCGTCCTGTAACGCCTTGATGACCTCCGCAGGTTGTGAATTGCTTTCTTTTTGTATCTTTGTCATAGGTCACAACAGTCAATAACAAAATGGAAACGAGTGGCAGGATGTTGTGAATTGCTTTCTTTTTGTATCTTTGTCATAGGTCACAACAGTGCGTCAGAGTGACTTTCCACTGGCATTTCGGTTGTGAATTGCTTTCTTTTTGTATCTTTGTCATAGGTCACAACAGTCAATAACAAAATGGAAACGAGTGGCAGGATGTTGTGAATTGCTTTCTTTTTGTATCTTTGTCATAGGTCACAACAGTAGCACGCATCCATGTCCATCATCGCAAGCCGTTGTGAATTGCTTTCTTTTTGTATCTTTGTCATAGGTCACAACAGTGAATTACCAAACAACGAAGAAAGCGTCAGAGTTGTGAATTGCTTTCTTTTTGTATCTTTGTCATAGGTCACAACAGTCCTGCCACCACGCTGGCAAGCTCCTGCTACGTTGTGAATTGCTTTCTTTTTGTATCTTTGTCATAGGTCACAACAGTTCTCAACCGGACTCCTGGTGATTGGGGAGGTTGTGAATTGCTTTCTTTTTGTATCTTTCCATCTTTGACACTTACTTTTGGAGAGAATAGGCCCCCAGACCGCTGA
>ERZ808242.544-NODE-544-length-26959-cov-16.775387_pt1 | contig 26959 bp, 28 predicted proteins | sample MGYA00521244_ERZ808242 | MGnify/ENA primary metagenome ERZ808242 (study PRJEB31516, sample SAMN03275573) | gut metagenome | biome: mammalia-associated habitat; material: feces | host: Papio cynocephalus | place: Kenya | collected 2012-07-27 ... | reverse complement strand
CTTCTTTCAAAGAGGATTGAAGCCCGAAGATTCATGTTGAGTCTTCGGGCTTCTTTTTTTTATAAGGAACTTTTTTAAGGTGACGTTTTTTGTTCCTTTGAGCTGTTGGTTACTTTTAGATGTTTTTCCTTTGTTTCTATCTTGATTGTCTTTTTTTGATATATAGGTCTTCTTTTTTTCTGCGGTTAATCACTATTTGTTTCTGGTTAAGCTTCATTGGTGAACGTTCGGGCACATATTGTGAAAAGCCGGTTTGCGTTGGTTATTTTTTTCTATTATTTTTGTATTCGTTTATTTAACTTGGCTTTATGTTGAGTCGCTTTTATATTTAATGCAAAATTTAAGATGGAAAAGAGTAACATTTTTAGAGTTTTATTGTTTTTGTCGGTTTGTCTTTGTGGCTTGAGCGCTTCGGCCCAAGTGCCGAGTACGATGGATTATCAGATTATGGCCGTTGATCCTCAATCGGGTCAGGTGATAGCCAATGAAAAGCTCACTGTGCGTATGGAATTGCACTTGAACGCCGAGGATGGTGATATGGTGTGGAACCAGGAGACGGATGCCACGTCTTCCAATGCTGGTGTTTGCACGGTTCGCTTGAATTTTGCTGAAGTGGATTGGTCTTTGGGGAAATATTTCTTGAAAGCCTATGTGAATGGTCGTCCTGTTGGCGCTTCACAGGTCAACTCGGTTCCTTATGCATTGATGGCCGGTGAGGTGAGTGGCGTGGTTACCAAGTCAATGCTTTGCGGTTCTTGGAAGTCGCGAGGGTCTGAGAAGGATAGCGAGGCCGAAACTTATACTTTCCGTAGTGACGGTACGTTTGCCTATGGTTATGCAGATGACCCTGATCCCATTTATGCTGGCAATTGGTCAATCAACAATTTAGGATATGTTACATTTAGAGTGACCGAAGGTGAAAAGGCGGGTGGCAAATATGTGGCTTTTGCGGTTTATGATGAAGTGGATCATTCCATTTGCTTGGGCGGTTGTGACAGTTTTTTGGGTGACAACGTGGTCTTGTATAAGCAGTAATAGTGTATGCTGTTGATTTTTTCATGGAATTTAGTAAAGCAGATATATGAGATTGATCGTTTTGTTGCTAAGCTTTTTCCCGGTGTTTGCTGCAACCGCCTCTAACACGGGTTCCACGATGGGTGCTTTTGTGGTTGCACCTGTACAGTCGGTTTCTTGTATGGGCCAAGGGACATCCGTGGCTCTTGTCGCATCTTCAGATGGTGGTACGACTTTCATCGCGGGTACATGGCTCGTGGTCATTGGGAATGTGACGATGGCAGATGTGGAGCTTGTCAGAAAGAGTGAGCCGGAATCCTGCTTTTCCATTCGCGAACACAGCCTGCAAGTGTTGGCCCCAGCACGTCTCTATTCCCTTGACGGAAGATGCCTTGCCATGCTAAAGTCCCATGCTATACGTGATTTGGCGACTTTGCCGTCGGCCTTTATCGTACGGATGAATAACGGAGCCTCTTTCAAGGTAAGTGTTTTGTCTATGGCACAGCCGTAGGCTTCTGGTTGAATCATGTCATGCGCTGTTGGAGAAAGTTGGGCCGTATGGACATCAATTCCTTCTGTTTATGTGCGCGTGCAAGGCGTTTAGGCCGTATGACGACATTTGGCGGTTGTGACGTTGACATTTTATCACTATCTTTGTTGCTGGAAATCACGCGTTTGCACATGTAGTTTTGTATGGACGTGTCATTTCTGGCGGCTCAAAGGTTGTGCCGTGCTAATTACTAACATTATATAGGACTAATGTTCATGAGAAAAACTTTGCTTTTGCTCTTGGCGCTGTTCCAGTGCCTTGTGACTTTTACATCTTGCAGTAGCGATGATGCGGGTGATGATGAAGGCGGAAAGACGGATACTCCGGCGCTGTCTGCGGAGGCCGCTTTTTACCAGATTACCAGCGATGACGCGGAGATAGAGAGCGTCGAGCTGACCGAAGGCGGTACCTATTTCATTGTGAAGGATGAGGTAGATTTTGGTGCGAAGCCGGCTGTCGTGGCTCACGCTTATAAGAAGAAAGGTGCTCTGCGCTTGGCCACACGTGCTGCTGACAATGGGGCGGAGGGCAATATCCTGACTGGCACTTACACCAAGATCGCTGAAGGCGAGTATGCGCTCAATGGCTTCGGCTCGATGAAGGTGACGGCTGACGGAGACCGTTACACGGTCACCCTGCAGCAAGGCGACGCTGCTGCCACCTCTTATGCTGCCACTCGTGTCAAGTCGGCCGCTGCAACGGTCTTCGACACGCAACTCTGCAACACGTGGAAGTTTGCGTCCGTCAACTACACTGTGAAGTATGGCTCCCACACCATGGCCAATGTCACGGCTTCGAGTTGGATGGAGTTCTACACGAAGATGAAGCAGCTGGCCAAGGACGAGTGTGACGAGGAGGATCCGTGGACCGATGAGGACGAGCAGGAGTACAATCAGATGATTGCCAATGCCCGAACCTATGGACTGAGGCAAGCGGTCTTCACGGCGGCCGGTCGTCTCTACTTGAGCTATGGTCCGCTGGTGAAGAACTATCTCTGGAAGTGGAAGGGCAACAAGACGCTGGGTCTATGGAGCTATGATACGGATCTCAACGAGGACGATAAAGTTGATGCCAACGAGTGGAACTCCGACATCTTCTTCACCACTTCTGATGAACCCAACTTCTCTGCTGTGACCACTGTGGACATTGTGAATGGTAAGCTCATCCTGACTGATACTGACAGGGAGGTTGAAGAGGAAGAAGGAGTGGCCATTGAGCAGACGATGAAAGTGACGTTCGCAAAATAAACTGACTTTTGGGCTACTAAGATAGACGTATGCACTCGCATGAGTGGGGGGGGAGTCTTCTTGAAATGCCCATACCCGACTTCTGCAGGATACCGGATGCCAAGGGGTACCCCCAAGTGTCCCGGTCCTGTGGAAGTCTTTTTTAGTATTTTTTGCTAACTTGTCTGAAAAAAGAAGGCTGAATGTTTGGAGGTTTGAAATAAATGTGTTACCTTTGCATCGCATTTGGAAACAGGTGCTGATAAGGTTTACAAAACCAAGGAAGTTTGGGTGAGTGGCTGAAACCAGCAGTTTGCTAAACTGCCGTGCGCGATTAGCGTACCGGGGGTTCGAATCCCCCAGCTTCCGCAAGCGTGAAAGCTTGCTAAGTGATATTTGAAAGTATGCTCGGTTCATCTAACGGTTAGGATACAAGATTCTCAATCTTGGCATAAGAGTTCGATTCTCTTACCGAGTACAAGCGAATGGGAGCTATCTCTTTCCTGGTGGATTCATCTAATGGTTAGGATACAAGATTCTCAATCTTGGCATAGGGGTTCGATTCCCCTATCCACTACAACATCACAAAGCCTTCGGTTACACATGGTAGCCGGAGGCTTTTGCTTTTCTTAAGACCCCTCTGCGTTGCGCCCTTTTTCTCATGTGGCGGATTGGGGTCGTTGGCTTTCATTCGTGTGATACGGGAACGCCGATGGCGTTAACTATCAGCCGGCATTCGTTCAATTCGTGAAATTTGTGTTCGAAAAAGAACGACCGCATGTAAGACCACTGATATTTATTTTGAACACGAATAGCACGAATTAGACGAATGACGTTGCAAGCAATTCGGGGGATTCGATAACGCCAAGGGCGTTAACTATCAGCCAACATTCGTGCAATTCGTGCAATTCGTGTTCGAAAAAGAACAACCGCATGGATAAGCCACCAATATTTGTTTTGAACACGAATAGCACGAATTTACCGAATGACATTGCAAGTCATTCGTGTGATTCGGCAACGCCGATGGCGTTAATTATCAGTCTGCATTCGTTCAATTCGTTTAATTCGTGTTCGAGAAAAAAGGACAACCGCATTGAAAAGCCACTGATATTTGTTTTTGAACACGAATAGCACGAATTTACCGAATGACATTGCAAGTCATTCGTGTGATTCGGCAACGCCGATGGCGTTAATTATCAGTCTGCATTCGTTCAATTCGTTTAATTCGTGTTCGAAAAAAAACAAACGCATGGATTAGCCACTGGTATTTGTTTTTGAACACGAATAGCACGAATTTACCGAATGACGCTGCAAGTCATTCGTGTTCGTAAATGAACAGCCGCATGGATAAGTCATTGGTGTTTGTCTTGAATACAAATCTCGTGTTTGAGAACAAGACCTGCGTCTTCAATAAAACTTTTGCCAAAATATTTTCCCTTTATTCTTGGTTTGCTTTAAAAAATACTTTACCTTTGCATACGTGCACCCGCTTTGTCTCCTGAATCTTGGATTCTCGGGATGGCGGATAGGCATGGGGGGCTTTTGAGATCATAGATGACGTCAAGGCCGTATTGTACCCCTATGTGTCGTAACAATTGCATTAGAGTCTGTGTGACGGCTTCTGAAGGTCAGTGCTTTCCATGGTATCGCTAATGATGACATCCCGGATTTTACAGAGACCGTGTCCGACTGTGATGCGGTGACCCCCTCCTAATGCTCTTTCCCAGAGACTGCCGTTGATAGACAAGACGCAAGTAAACTGGTTTCCCATGCGCGTCACCTATGGACGCGAGCTGAAGGTCAAGGCTTTCCTCGACGCGATGGACGTGGAGAACTTCTTGCCGATGAAGACCGCCGTGAGCAAGGTGGGGCACCGCATCGTGAAGAAAAGGGTGCCGGCGCTGTCAAACCTCATCTTCGTGCACGACAGTATGGAGCATATCACGCAACTCAAGCAAACACAACTGGGGGCTGAACCCTTGAGGTACATGGTGCGCCAGACACTCGACCCGCTGCGTGAATGTAACGAGGTGATTGTGGTGCCTGAGAGGCAGATGGACAACTTCCTGCGAGTGGCGGCTGGGCCGGAGGACGAGTACACCTACCTCATGCCCGCCGAACTGAAGGGGCGTGAGCAGGGAAGCGTGGTGATCGTATCGGGACCCTTCAAGGGAGTGGAGGGGGTCATCAAGCGCATACACGGCAACAAGCAAGTGGTCGTGGAACTGGAGGGGCTGGGAGGCATCACCATTCATTTCGTGCCGAAAAACTTCATGATGAAGTAGCGAAGCAGGATGCACATGGCTACAACATTGATCACATTTAAGGTGGGTTCTATAAATTACCACCATAAAAAACGTAAATAATGAAGGGTTACGTTTTGCCATCTTTTGGTCTCTTTTCGGCTCAGACCGCTACCTCGTTCGGTCGTATAGCCCACGCGTCCCTCACTCGCTGGCGCCCTGAACTCGAAAAGAACCTCATAATCTGACAAAGCTAATTTATAGAACCCACCTTAACCTAATGACATGACACAAGAGGAAAGATGGAATATGATGTGGACGACGATGATGAACTTCTTTGAGGAGAACAAGCGGCGTCCGTCAAAACATAAGCCGGAGGAGCGCGACTTGCACAACTGGTTCAAATACAACCTCAAGCGTATGCACGGCGGCAAGATGCCCGCTTCGCGCATGAAACGCATGGAGATGATGGTGGCGGAGGGTGAGCGCCTGAAGCGTATCAACCAATTTCTATATAAGCATGAGGAGACGCAAGAGCTCTTTGATGCGCAACTTGACCAACTGTGACCATGGCGCACGCTTATGATTATCTCGTCGTGGGCTCGGGGCTCTTCGGAGCTACCTTCGCCTACTTCGCGCGCCAGCACGGGAAGCGCTGCCTGGTCATAGACAAGCGGCAACACCTCGGGGGCAATGTCTACTGCGAGGAGGTGGAGGGCATCCATGTGCATCAGTATGGCGCGCATATCTTCCATACCTCCAACAAGAGGGTGTGGGACTTCGTGAATGCTATCGTGCCCTTCAACCGATACACCAACTCGCCCGTGGCCAACTACCAGGGGAGGCTCTACAACCTGCCGTTCAACATGAACACGTTCTACCAGATGTGGGGAACGGTGACGCCTGAAGAGGCGGCGGCGAAGATTGCCGAGCAGCGCGCCGAGGCCCTCGCGAGGATGAAGGCTGAGGGCGCTGACGAGCCGCGCAACCTGGAGGAGCAGGCGCTGACGCTCATCGGACGTGACATCTATGAACGCCTCATCAAGGGATACACCGAGAAGCAGTGGGGACGCAAATGCACGGAGCTGCCGGCCTTCATCATCAGGAGGCTGCCCGTCAGGATGGTCTATGACAACAACTACTTCAACGACCGCTACCAAGGCATACCCGTGGGCGGATACAACCGCCTCATAGACGGGCTGCTCGAGGGCGTGGAGACGCGCACCGACACGGATTTCTTCGCCGACCGTGACCACTGGGAGAGCATCGCCGACCACGTGGTCTACACGGGGCAGCTCGATGAGTTCTTCGGCTATGAGCACGGACACCTCAACTTCCGAACGGTGCGCTTCGAGACGGAGGTGAGGCCGACGCCCAACTACCAGGGCAACGCCGTGGTCAACTACACAGACGCCTGTGTGCCCTACACGCGCATCATCGAGCACAAGCACTTCGAGTGCTTCGGGCAGCAGGTCTACGACAATCCCCATACGGTCATCAGCCGCGAGTATAGCACCGAGTGGCAACCGGGCATGGAACCCTACTATCCCGTCAACGACGCTCACAACAATGCACTGGCCGACCGCTACCGCGCACTGGCAGCTGCACTTGCACCCCGCGTCATCTTCGGTGGCCGCCTCGCCGAATACCGCTACTACGACATGGCGCCTGTCATCGAGAAGGTCATGGGGATGTGGGGAAAAAACTCGTGATTTCGAGTAATACGGCAATACCATTGGCGTTATCTCTCAGTGGCCATTCGTCAAATTCGTGCAATTACTTCCCTTTGGTCAGTGGGTCTGCGACAAATCTCGTGTTCGTTGAAAAGCAATCGCCTCGCAGCACATCCGATGTTTATTTTGAACACGAATATCACGAATATCTCGAATGACGTTGATAGCATTCGAGTAATACGGCAACGCCGTTGGCGTTATCTCTCAGTGTTCATTCGTCAAATTCGTGCAATTACTTCCCTTTGGTCAGTGGGTCTTCGACAAATCTCGTGTTCGTTGAAAAGCAATCGCCTCGCAGCACATCCGATGTTTATTTTGAACACGAATATCACGAATATCCCGAATGACGCTGATAGTCATTCGAGTAATACGGCAACGCCATTGGCGTTATCTCTCAGTAGTCATTCGTCAAATTCGTGCAATTCGTGTTCGTTAAAAACCAGTCGCTTCGCAGCACATCCGATGTTTATTTTGAACACGAATACCACGAATATCTCGAATGACGTTGATAGCATTCGAGTAATACGGCAACACCATCGGTGTTATCTCTCAGTGGCCATTCGTCAAATTCGTGCCATTCGTGTTCGAAAAAACGCTCACGTGATTTGCCTTGTATAGTATAAGCGGAGAAGAAATGTGCGAACGTAGGGTATGGAGTAAGCCGATTGTCTAATGTTTTTATGACAACAAGAGCATGATTTATCGTAGCAAAGAGTCTTATCTTATTACAGGGGCGGCAATGCGCGTGTATAACAATCTGGGGCCGGGATTTCTCGAGGCTGTATATCAAGAGGCCTTGGCTATAGAATTCACAAAGCAAGACATTCCCTTTCAACGAGAGCGAGAACTGAAGATTTATTATGATGGTCATGAACTCAAGCAAACCTATCGTGCAGACTTCGTTTGTTTCGATGATATTATAGTGGAGATCAAGGCTGTGGCCGAATTGGATGGTTCACATCGCAGCCAAGTGTATAACTATCTGAAGGCAACAGGTTTCAAGCTCGGGTTGCTTTACAATTTCGGACATTATGATGGCTTGCAGTATGAACGAAAAGTCAAGTGACTCTTTTATAGTAATAAACCTGTCAACCGTGATGTTTATTTTGAGCACGAGATTTGTCGCAGACCCACTGACCACCGGGAAGTAATACCACGAATATCTCGAATGACGTCGGACGCCATTCGAGTAATACGGCAACGCCATTGGCGTTATCTCTCAGTGGCCATTCGTCAAATTCGTGCAATTCGTGTTCGTTAAAAACCAGTCGCCTCGCAACACATCCGCTGTTCATTTTGAACACGAGATTTGTCGCAGACCCACTGACCACCGGGAAGTAATACCACGAATATCTCGAATGACGTCGGACGCCATTCGAGTAATACGGCAACGCCGTTGGCGTTATCTCTCAGTGTTCATTCGTCAAATTCGTGCAATTCGTGTTCGTTGAAAAGCAGTCGCCTCGCAGCACATCCGATGTTTATATTGAACACGAATAACCCGAATGACGATGATAGTCATTCGAGTAATACGGCAACGCCATTGGCGTTATCTCTCGGGGTCATTCGTCAAATTCGTGCAATTCGTGTTCGTTGAAAAGCAATCGCCTCGCAGCACATCCGATGTTTATTTTGAACACGAGATTTGTCGCAGACCCACTGACCACCGGGAAGTAATACCACGAATAGCCCGAATGACGTTGATAGTCATTCGAGTAATACGGCAACGCCATTGGTGTTATCTCTCAGTGGCCATTCGTCAGATTCGTGCAATTCGTGTTCGTTAAAGACCAGTCGCCACATAACACATCCGATGTTCATTTTGAACACGAATACCACGAATAACCCGAATGACGTTGATGTTCATTCGTTAAATTCGCGCAATTACTTCCCGGTGGTCAGTGAGTCTGCGACAAATCTCGTGATATAGAAAATATTAGTTATGAAATTATGTCTTGATTTAAGCAAATATTGTGACGAGGCTCATGTCCTCCAGGAACTGAAGGAGTATGAACAGCGTCCGGCAGTGATAGCACGTTTAAGTAAGATGTCACTTCCTGAGCGAGACGCTTTTGAAAGAGGCTTCATGGAAGGTTACAAAGAGGGATACGCCAAAGGCATGAAGATGGCGCTTGTCTCAATAGTTAAAGGCTTGAAAGCCAACAATGTGGACGCAAACCTGATAGCTGACGTGACAGGTATGGATGCCGATGAGATAGACCATTTGCTTCAAGAGTAAACTCCCTGTCCTACAACACCCTTCGGGCATGAATAGCTCGAACAACGCCACCACTTGCTCTACGGCCTCATCGCCAGGATATGGGGGACGGAAGCTCTAATGTAAGGGAAATATTTAACATAAAGTCTACGTGAATGAAAACGCAGAGTAACAACGACCCTATCGTTTCTATCATTGTTCCTGTTTATAACACTGAGCAATACTTGTCCGCATGCGTGAATAGTATTCTCTGCCAAACTTTCTCTTCTTATGAAATTATCCTTGTGGATGATGGAAGTTCTGACAATTCAGGGGCGGTGTGCGATCATTTGGCAGAGGAACATTTTCAAGTAGTTGTTGTCCATCAGAAAAATAAGGGGGCTTCCGCTGCTCGTAACACAGGCTTGAGGGCATCTAAGGGCGCATGGATCATGTTTGTTGATTCTGACGATCAGCTGAATGATGAGCGTAGCTTGGAAAGGATGATGGAAAGAACTGAAGGTGTGGATCTGGTGGCGTGCGGACTCATTCGCATTGATGCTACGGGGGTAGATACAACGCATTATCCCAGCCAGGTAAACAAGACAGTGAGTTCACAGGAATTTGTTAAATACCTTTTAGATTTTTCTTATGGCTATTTGGGCTTTGTGTGGTCTAAGCTCTACAGGAAGGCGTACTTGTCAGGCATTCTCTTTGACGAAGAACTGAAATTCTGTGAGGATCAACAGTTCCTGGTGAAATATCTATGTGCCTTGAAAGGGAGAAAGGTACGGCTTGACAACACGCTTCGTGCCTATAAGTATTTTTCTCGCGCTAACAGTATGATGTCATCGCTGCAGAAAGGGTATAATCCGGATTTTTTCACTGATTTTTTGGCTTACGAAAAAATTGCCCGTCAAATTCACCATACTTTTGAGGATCCCATTCTTGACGAGATGGCTACCCGAAACCTGATAGGTTCAGGATGCCGGATTTTGGGAATGATGCAGGCGTGCGACCATGCTTTAGTTGAAAAGCAAAGGACATACATCATGTCACGTCTCGAAGAGTTGGATGGCAACCGGAAAATCCAAAAGCAAATACGTCGTTCGTTGGTCAACACGTCGCTGCTACAACTCCGCGAAAAGATGAAGACGTTAGACCGCGAAGAAAAAGTTCGGGCAATATCTTTATGGATGAAAAGCGATAGTTGCCAATTCTGTTGTCTGAGCAGGAAATGGAAGATTGCATATCTGCTCAATGTTGTGCTGGGAGAACGAGGGCTTGCTCTTGTGGCAAGCAAAATTTGATTGTTCCTCTACATTCACAAGAATATTAAGATTGCCTCTTATGAAAGTATCAATTGTCATTCCTGTTTACAATGTGGAACACTATATAGGAGAATGTTTCGACTCTATAGTTGCACAAACCTATTCGGGGGATATGGAATGTTTGTTTGTGGATGACTGTGGGACGGACAATTCGGTGAGATTGCTGGAAGATAGAATCGAAAATTACAAAGGGCAAATTAAGTTTGAGATTATCCATATGGTCCACAATTCCGGTCCGTCGTGCGCCCGCAATCAAGGTATACTTCATGCTACTGGTGACTACGTGCTGTTTGTTGATAGCGATGACACGCTCTTTCCTAATGCCATTGCGCAAATGGTTGTCTTGGCAGAAAAGCACCCTGGGGTAGACGTGGTGCAAAGTTTTGCAAAAAGTTCTCTTGGATGGTTGCGCTACGAGGGGAAGAGTCTGCCAGAATACTCCAGTGACTCGAGATGGCTCAAATCAACGATGTTGCAACGGCTTGTGATACCCATGACTGTGTGGAACAAATTGATACGCAGACAAATGGTGATGGAAAACCATTTGTTTTTCGAAGAAGGTATTGCCTATGAGGATGAGTTATGGAATTTTATGTTGGCAAAATATGTGCGCGACATGGCCTTCTGTAAGAATTTAACATATGAGTACAGGGAGGTGCTCACGGGACTTTCTCATTCCGTTGAGAATAAGGATTTGTCTGAGGCGGTCCAGCTCATGGTCTCTCGCTTGTCTGGCCCTTGTCTGTGTGAAGAGATCCTGTGTGTGGCCGGACTTGCTAAGAAGGCCAACTATATTGATGGAATAAGACAAATACTGCAAATAGGAGGGGCGAAATGGTTGCTGTCAATTACAGAAAGGGTGCAGATGTCGTCAAAATATTCAATGAGTGGATTGGTATACAGAGCGCTTTATAGGTTGACGGTAGCCTACGTGAATGTGTGCTTCATGTGTCGAAAACATACAGATAAGGATCGCTGGGAATAAGTCATGAGGATATAGGTGAGCAGTAAATGGAGGTTACAAGCATGATAAATCTCTTGTTGTGGAAGATAGAACTTTATAGTTTGATTTGGTCGGAAGGCATTGACGCCTATGGTATGTTTGTAATGATACAAAAATCCTAAGTTGATTAAGTATGGCAAAATTAAAATGGAAAAAGCTCCTCTGCACAACAGTAGACAAATAGTTAAAAATACCATGGCCATGTACGTCCGTATGGCGGTGATGATGGTCATAGGCCTCTACACAAGTCGTGTCGTCCTGAATGTGCTTGGCGTGGAGGATTATGGCACCTACAATGTGGTGGGAGGCGTGGTGAGCATGTTCTCGCTGCTCACGGCTTCTATGTCTGGCTCTATTAGCCGCTACCTTACCTTTTCGTTGGGCAAAGGCGATAAGGAACAGCTTCGGCGGGTCTTCTGCGTGTCAGTGGAGGTGCAGCTGTTCCTTGCAGTAGTGATCGTGCTGGCCGTGGAAGCTGTGGGTGTCTGGTTCCTCAATACACAAATGAAAATACCCGACGGTCGTTTGGTGGCCGCCAACTGGGTGATGCAGTGCACGCTCATCTCGTTTGTTGTTGACTTGCTGATGGTGCCTTACAATGCTTCCATCATTTCTCATGAGCGCATGAACATCTATGCCTATATCAGCATCTGGGACGCAGTGATGAAGTTGGTTATAGTCTACGCTCTCTACGTATCGCCCTTCGACAAATTGGAAACCTATGCGGTGTTGTTGCTCTTGGTGTCGACTTTGACCACCGTAATTTATTGGATATATTGCCGCCGCCACTTTGAGGAGTGTCATTTCAGTGTGGTGAAAGATAAGGCTCTGATAAAAGAAATGTCAAGCTTTGCCGGTTGGGGCATGATTGGCGACGGTGCATGGATGCTCAACACGCAAGGCGTTAACATCTTGATGAATCTGTTTTTTGGTGTCGTGCTCAATGCCGCACGTGGCGTAGCCACCACTGTCGACAATGTGGTGCAGGGCTTTGTGCGCAACTTCATGGTGGCTCTCAATCCGCAGATTGTGAAGAGCTATGCGGAAGGAGATTATGAGTATATGCATCGCTTGATATTCATGGGCTCGAAGTACTCCTATTTCCTTATGCTGTTCTTCTTTGTGCCCATCTCATTAGAAACACGTACCATTCTTACTCTGTGGCTAAAGATTGTGCCCGACTATGCTGTGGTGTTCACGCAGTTGACGCTCATGTCAACCATGTGCCTTACCTTAGGCAACACGATGATACCCGCTGTGCAGGCTACGGGCAAGATACGCAATTATACCATTAGCATGGGGTTGATGGCTTTGTCCAATTTTCCGTTGACATGGGCAGCCTTTGCCTTAGGCGCCTCTCCCACATGGGCATACGTGATTTATTTCTTGATATTTTTCAGCATGGTCTTTGTCCGTTTGTACATAGTGAGGGGACTTATCCATCTTTCTGTTTGTGATTTTGTCAGAAAGGTGCTGATGAGAGCAGGCGCAGTCACGGTGGTGGCATATGTAGGCCCGTTAGTTGTCTGTCTCTTGCAACCGGACTCCATCTTTCGGGTAATAGAAATTTGCGTGGTCAGTTCGCTGTGTTCCGTGTTGGCCATCTATGTTGTAGGCCTGAATGGTTTTGAGCGGGACTTCGTGAAAAGCAAGGTCTTGAGCAAATGTCGCATAGCCAGCTAACAAAACAAAAAATGTGTGTGAAAGCCCCAAGGCACAATCGGCAGGTGTCCATAGCTAAGGCTATAGGCATTATCCTAATGGTGACGGGACATTCGGGGTGCCCCGAATATTTGCATGATTTCATTTACTTGTTCCATATGCCCCTGTTCTATTTCCTTTCTGCTTATTTCTTTAGAGACGAGAAAGTGACGAAGAATTGTGGGCAATACGTTATGCGGAAATTCAAGAATTTATATTGGCCATACGTTAAGTGGAGCTTCATTTTTCTGTTGTTGCACAATGTGTTCTACCATGTTGGCTTTTACGACAATAGTTTGACGTTGTCCGAGATTTATGTCAATGCCAAGTGCTCCATTCGTGGAATATGGCAAGGCGAGCGTATGCTGGGTGCTTATTGGTTCTTGATAAGTTTGTTTTGGGAAAGCATATTGTTCGGATTGATCATTTGGATGAAGCACAAAATACAATGCCGTTATTTTGATTTTATAGCTGTAGTGGTTCTGTTTTTAGTAGGCTATTATGCTCCAATCAATTTCCCGATTAATAGAGAAATGGTTTTGTTACCTATCTTTTACTTAGGTTATTTGACTTCGAAACATAAAGTTGATCTGTCTTCAAGTAGGAGCCATTTGGCAATTGGATTGTTGTTTTGTTTGCCTGCTTTGGCTGTTATGGCCGTTTTTATAAAAATAGTAGTATCGCAAAGCCTTTTTTATAATCCCATTCTTTTCTTAGTAGGGGCTTCTTTGGGCATTTATCTTATAATGATAATTAGTTCTAAGCTTGTTGATACTCAAGTCGGAAGTTGGCTTGATCGGTTGGGAAGGGCGACGATGAGCGTATTGACGTTTCATTTCTTGTCTTTCAAGATCCTGACATTGCTGCTTATAATAATTGGAATATATCCGGTTGCTACATTGGCCCAATGGCCAGTGCCCAGCGGCCATGGGTATAACAATTTATGGGCGCTTTATGCAGTGGTGGGACTTTTGGGTCCTGTTTACTTTGCAGCTTTGATTATGACTATAAAGGTAAGACTTCAAACTATTTTAAACAAGTAATTCTAAATGAAAGTATCTATCATAATGCCTATATACAACACGAGTAAGTTGTTGCGGCCCCAAATACAAAGTATTCTCAGTCAGGCTTATACTGATTATGAGCTAATTCTCGTAGACGATGGGAGCACAGATGACTCTGGAGATATTTGTGACGAATTTGCGAAAAAAGACGAACGAATTACCGTTATCCATAAAACGAATGCGGGTGTTGACGAAGCCCGCAATACAGGCATGGACATAGCCAGAGGCCAGTATCTTTATTTTGTGGACAGTGATGACGAATTGCTCCTGGATGCACTTCAGACTTTAGCCGATGGAATGGAAAATCACGAAAATGTAGATATTTCCATTGCGGGATATGTCTATTCTCACGATGGAAAAGCTGACCCGCCCTTTTTGCCAGTGTCATCCCGAATGTTTTCTCGCAATGAACTGATGGACGAGCTAATGTGCCCAAAGTTTCAAAGCCTTGGAATGCCCTGGACTAATTTCTATAAAGCGTCAATAATTAAAGATAATCATCTGCGATTCGACAAGCGGATTCATACGATTGACGACCGTGTGTTTATGGTTTCTTATATTTGTGCTATGAAAGGGACGGCGTATCATACAACTAAGCCTATATACAAATACAATTTGGGAGTAGGAGTGTCTTTCCAGATTAAGGATAAATACGACAAGCGAAATCTTACGATTTTTGACGGGCAATGCTTAATCTATGATGCGGTGAGAAGTAATGGCTTTTCTTCGAAGAGCATATGGTGGGCTCGCCACAGAATGATTAATTCGTATGACAAGAAGAAAAAGTATTTTCTAAAATACCATGATTTGGAATCAGTCAAATATTTGGATGAGAAATTTCTTGCGGCGATACCTTTTTATATATATCGTTTGTTCAAGCTTAGGGAATTGGTAAAAGGGATGTTGGAAATGCTTCATCTCAAAAAGAAATGAACCAGAGTGAGAATAAAATCAAAGAACTGAGGGAACGCCCTTTCCTCTCGGTTATTATACCCGTGTATAATGGATCCCATTATTTAAGGGAAACCGTTGCAAGTGTCCTCCAACAACCTTGTAAGGATTTTGAGCTATTGCTGCTTGATGATGGCTCTACAGACACCTCGCTCGCTATATGCAACGACATTCTTGCAAAAAAAGAGGATGTCCAGCCATTCATAAGGGTTTTCTCTCAATCAAACATAGGCGTGTCCAAAACCAGAAACAAGGGCATTGATCTGGCGCAGGGGACAGTTGTCATTTTCATGGATCAGGATGACGCGATGCGCTCTGATTTCTACACCGAAGAAATCAAAGAGAAGTTGCTCAAACTGAATGGACAAGGTGTTGACATGATTATGAATGGCATGTGGAATGCAGATGATAAGTTGCATGCAGGAACGTTCGCTTCAATAGAGCGAGAAGTGAACAAAGGTGTTTATCCGGGTAATTGCCAGAAATTAGTGTGGAATTTTCTATATCCCTTTCATGCCAATATTTTTTTCAGGTCTTTGTTCTTTTATGGTGAAACGCCATCGCCAGTTAGGTTTTTCGAATTGCCATTAGATGTGGAGTCTACTTTTAGGCATATTGCCAAGTACGCTTCGCGAAAGATCTTGGTTTCTGATGAGTTTAGCTTTAGTATAAGGCGTAACAACAACGAGTCGGTCTCTGCTACTTGGGATTGGCTAAAGGTATATCCAGTAAAAGCGAACGCTTACTATGATATTTTGGAATGGCATCGTAAATATTATCCAAAAGATAAGAAAGCCATAAAGGACGCACAGATTTGGCTGTTGAAAAAGATAGACGAGTTGATTGAAGGATATTCTTGCGATCCACACAAAGAGGCTATGATTGCAGATGTTTTGCGAACCTCCAGCTATGCTCCTGAAATTAAATCCTTGATAAGGGTATTCCCGATAAGGTCAATTGTGTTAAGGGCGTACCTTTTTGGGAAAAACTACAAATATTATCTGAAGTTGAAAAGGCTAAGTGTTTTATATGAAGGCATAAAATGGCGAGTGCTTCAACTTGTGAGTTCTCATAAAAATCCTTCCGTAATCATTAAAGGAAACCTGTTAAAGTTGTAACCGGCTAATTATGTCAACAATCAAATCTTTTGCTTACAAGCTTTTAGGAGAGCGATATACACGTCTCGCTTTTTTGCGTCGTGATATTCAGACGAGAGTTTATTCTCTTGTTCATCCGTATCGTTACTGCCCTAAAAGGTATGGCAATTGTTTTATTAACAGTAAACCATCCTATTCCTATAATGATAAGGTGCTGGAGAAAGTAGACCGTGTGATTTATGTGTTTTGGACGGGCGACAATGATATAACGCCGAATCGTTTGCAAGGCATCAAGTCATTGGAAGAGGTGAGTGGGGTAAAGGTGCAACTTATTACTCCTAAAAACCTTTCAGAATATATAGTAGATGAGGACCCATTGCCTGAGGCTTACCAATACCTAAGTTTTGTTCATCGCTCAGATTTTCTTCGAGGTTATTTCATGTATCACCATGGAGGAGGATATGCTGACATTAAGACCTTTTACCAGTCATGGCTTCCCGCTTTCGATAAGTTGGATGCTTCAGATGCTTATGTGTTAGGTTATCCCGAAGTAGGCTGGAAGGGAGCAAAGCATGATGGAATGGAAAATATGGCATTGGCTCATGATTTAGGCGTTTACTGGTCTTTGCTTATCGGAAATGGTGCTTTCATTTGCAGGCCGCATACAAGATTCGTGGCAGAGTGGTACGCAACTTCGCGCAGGCGACTAATCAGTTATACTGAGCTGTTGCGCCAACATCCTGCTAAAGATGCTTTTGGGACAAATGAAGATTATCCATTGACATGGGAGTGCTTGCAAGGAGCAATTTTCCATCCGATGTGCCTCAAGTATCATGACCGCCTATTGAAGGACAAGGCGTTGATGCCTTCGTTTAAGAATTATAGGTGAGAAAAGAGCGTTGATTATCTTTAGTTTGCGCTGAACTGATGAAGAAACAGAGACAATCGAATATTGAGTTGTTGCGTTTGCTGGCAATGCTGTTTGTACTGATTGTGCATGCGGACTTCATTGCCTTGGGCGCACCTGATGTGTCTGATTGGGCGAGTAGGCCTATGGGTGTCGTGTCACAATACTTGTTTGAGTGCTTGGCAATTTGTTGTGTAGATGTGTTTGTCCTTATCTCAGGGTGGTTCGGCATCAAGTTCAGTTTTCGCAAGCTTGGTACTTTTCTCTTTCAGGTTGGCTTCTTCTCAGTCGGATTGTTCATTGCGGCGATGGCCTTTGTACCACAGAAGGCGTTTACTATAGAAGGTGCGAAAAGCGTCTTCCTCTTGAATGGGGGTGACTATTGGTTTGTCAAGGCTTATGTGGTGCTCATGATTTTGTCTCCTATGCTCAATGCCTTTTGTAATCATACGCCTCGCCGTGAGTTTAAGGCCATTCTGTTGACCTACTTGCTGGTGATGCTCGTTTATGGATGGCTCGAGCCGGCGTCGGTGAGCTTTTCGATGAATGGTTGTACGGCTCTTTCTTTTGTAGGGCTCTACTTAATAGGCAGGTACATGAAAATGTATCGCCCCACATTCACGACAAACAGCATGAAGCGCGACGGGCTAAGTTATCTGGGATTCAGCCTGTCCATGGTTCTGGCCTGTGTGTTGCTGATACGGCATGGAATCAGACCTACACTTGATAGCCGCTTGCTCAGTTATGGATGTCCCTTGGTCATTCTTGCTGCCATTTATTTGTTGCTATTCTTCAGCAAATGGAATTTTAGCAATCGTGTTGTTAACAAAATGTCGGTTTCTTGCTTGGCGGTTTATTTGTTCCATTGCAACTTGTTTCTTTTCCCCTTGTACAAGGACTTTGCGCGCAAGACAAACGAAATGGGGGGGGCATTGTCGGTTGCGATATTTCTTTTGGCCGTTTATGTGATTGCCATTAGCATAGACAGAATACGACTGTTCTTGTGGCGCAAATTAGAATGTAAGCTGGATGATGCTCGGTAAACTGATAACACTTTGGGTGCAGGTGCGTGATTTGTATCTCTACCTGTTTCGAAATGCAGTGATAGTCAACGGCTATGTCGATGATCACACGTGGCGAGGCATACGGCACCGCAACTGGGGAGATGATTTAAACTTTTATTTTCTCAGGGAACTAACGGGCCGGCCTGTTGTCTTTTATCATAATTTCAGAATGGCACATTGGCTTCATCTTACCAACTATCTCTGCATTGGTACCTTGCTGGATGCCGTGAACTATTCGAATCGACAGACAATCGTTTGGGGGGCAGGCGTTTCGGGACAAGAACGTGATTTTGTGCATCCCCGGCGAATTTGTTCAGTCCGGGGACCTCGAACGCAGGAGTTTGCGGAGCGATATGGAGTCGTATGCCCGGAAATCTATGGAGACCCTGCCATGTTGTTGCCTTTGGTCTATAAACCCGAGGTGCGGAAAACCTATAAGTGGGGCATCATCCCACATGTGGTGGACCTTCATCATCCCGTTGTAGAAGACATACGATACAATCATCCAGAAGTGTTGATTATTGATTTAGCTCATTACAATCATTGGACGGATGTCATAGACAAGATTTGCTCTTGTGAGAAGATTGCTTCGAGCTCATTGCATGGGCTGATCGTTTCGGATGCTTATGGTGTGCCCAATAGTTGGGTGGAGCTGAGTGGCAAAATTAGTGGAGGCTATTTCAAGTTTAGGGATTATGGTGTTAGTGTGGGTCGCATGATGACAGACCCTTTAAGGCTTACTTCATTTGAAGACATAGTGCAACTTCATCCAGATGCATCATCTTCTCCCTCTTTGGTGAACATTGACGAACTGCTGAAGGCATGCCCATTACCTGTCCGTAAAAGATATAGGTTATGAAAGTACAGATATCGGTCATCGTTCCCGTATATAATGCGGAGCACACTTTGCGCAAGTGCCTGGACTCTGTTTTGTCACAGGATATTGGTGATTTTGAGCTTGTTCTTGTCAACGACGGCTCAAAAGACCGCTCGTTAGATATTTGCAGAGAATATGAAACGAATGATAAGCGGGTTGTCGTGATAGACAAGCCCAATGGCGGTGTCAGTTCTGCGCGCAATGCAGGGCTTGACGTGGCTAATGGTGAATGGGTGCTATTTGTGGATTCTGATGATTACCTGGAAGAGCATTTCTTTGATGGACTGGAAGGATCGGCAGAAGATTTGCTGATACGTGGAGAGAAGTCCTTCGCTGAGGATGGTGGTCTGGTGAATGAATGTACACTGGAGGCCTTGAAGCCTCAGCCAACGCTAAGTGGCTTTGTCAAGACCTATGTTGGAACTCCCTTGCTCCGTGCTCCTTGGGCTAAGTTCTTTCGCAGATCCCTGATAGGAGACCTCCGCTTCCCTGAAGACATGAAGGTGGGTGAGGACAGTCATTTCGTACAACGATATTTGGCCCGTTGCAATAGTTACAGATTGCTTTATGGTAGCTGTTATCATGTGAACTTGGGAGGACCGATAGAGCAGAAGTATGCCTGCTCGGTGGAATATGCTGCGCGATCGGTAAGTCATCTCGTGGAGTCGTATGGCGAGATGGAGCGTCATCTGCAAGTTGGGTGGCAGGGCTTTTGGTCGTTCTACGGCTTCTTTAAGATGGTTTCGAAGCTACAGTGGCGACATAATCCATCAATATGGTTTGTCCATCCCGAGATAGAGAGCATTTGCAGACAACTTTGGCCAGTTCTTCCATTTTCGCAGAAAGTGCAATATGCGATTTGTCATTTATTCAAACTGTTGTTAAGATAAGAGCCTATGCCCGCCATATCCATTATAGTTCCCATTTACAATATGGAGCATTTGATGCGTCGCTGCATCGACTCCCTGTTGGCCCAGACTTTCACCGACTATGAGCTGCTGCTCATCGATGACGGTTCCACGGATGGTTCGTGGGGCATCTGTCAAGAATATGCCCACAAAGACACTCGCATTAGCATTTACCACAAGGAGAATGGCGGTCTGAGTGATGCTCGCAACTATGGATTGGGCAAAGCCGTAGGCAAATACACGATTTTTGCCGACCCTGATGACTGGGTCAGCCCGGAAGGTCTTGACAGCCTTTATGCCAAGGCGGAGCGTGAGCAAGCTGACATGACGATGTGTGATCTCTATCGTGAGGATGCATACAGTCGTCACTATGTGAGCCAACGGCCACGGTCGCTGAAGGCACAAGGGGTGTTGAAAGAACTGTTTGGCAACATCCAGGGGTACACATGGAACAAACTCATCCGCCGTGATGTCTACGAGCGGTTTGGCATCGCTTATCCCAAAGGTATCTACGGGTGTGAGGACCAGTATACCATGGCTGCCATCCTGCTGCACGACATCAAGATGGCCTATGTGCCTGTGGCGTTTTATCATTACATGTACAATAGCGCATCGCTGACCCGCCATTATGACGAGCGTACCTATGAGATGGATGTGCGGGTGCTGGAGATGTTCCGCAGGTTGCTGCAAGGCAACGAGGCGCAGCCACTTGCTGTAAGAAGCAAAGAAGACGCTGTGTTTTGCCGGGCGTTTTGGAACGGGCGCGGCTATTATTCGTCGGCAACATTCAAGCAACGCTTTGCTTCTTTTCAAGACCGAGTGGGGGAGCTGAATGAGATGGCTGTCGTTAAGTGGGGTATGGCCGTAGCTTGTCGTGGCTTGTACCAGCCTGCCATCCATGTGGTGTTCTTGTTGTTCCGTGGTAAGAGAATGTTGAAAAAGTTGAAATCTACATTTCTAAAGAAATGATTCAAGAAGAATGAGAGTTCTTATAGTTACATATGCTTTTGTGCTGTTTTATATTGTCTGTGTCTATGTTTCTGCGGGCAAAGTGAAATGGCAAAACTACCTGTTGATGTTGGCACTTGGTATTCTTGCTTTTTTGATAGGTTTCCGACAGGGGTGGCCAGACCAAGGTGTGTACCAGATTGCCTTCGAGCAAGCGCCACTTCCTTGGGAGATGGATTGGTCGAAAGAACCTTTTGGGTATACCGAGCGAGGATACTTTTTTTTGGCATCCTTAGTGAAACTTATTCTAAATAATGCTACCTTCTATTTCTTGTGTATGGGTGGTCTATCTATGTACTTGCTTTATAAGGGACTGACGAAGTATTGCGCCATTCCGCTGATAGGCCTGTGTGACTACATAGGTCGCTTCTTGCTCAATCGTGACTTTGTGCAGATGCGGTCGTCTTTGGCAATCCTGCTGATTATATTGGCCATTAAATTCATTTATGACAGAAAGTTGGTAGCATATATGTTGGTGATTTTGCTGGCTTATCAGTTTCACCACTTGGCATTGTTGGGCATACCTTTGTATTTCCTTTATAAGATACGCCTGAACATCAATATTATTGTGGCAGGCTTGTTGATGGCCATGCTTCTTTCGCAAGTTGCCGCAGGTTCCATTTCGGATGTTGTAGATGGCTACAGCCAAGACCTTAACTATGACACCTATGTACAAGACGAATATGTGGAAGAGGCGTTGGGGTTGCGCAACCCGATGATCTATTTTCAGATGGGCATCTTGTTGCTTTATAGTTTCATGGAGCCGGTTCTTGCTTGTAAGGACAAATATTATCACCTGTTCAGGTGGGGATATTTCTATTCTACGCTGATATTGATCTTTTTCTGTAATTACACGGCTCTTTCAGGTCGAACGTCAACAGTGTTTGCCACATGCGAGATGTTCTTGTTGCCCAGTATTGCACTCGGCCTTGGGAAAAGAAACCGGTTGTTGTTTTATGTGGGAACAGGCCTGGTGCTCACTTATTTCTTCTGGAGCAAGTATCGTTCTGCGATGATTCAGACTGGTGTGATTTCGTAGATGTCCCTAATCAATTGAAGTTTTGCTGCTTATATGAAGATTTGTATCGTTCAGTCACGGGCCTGTTTTGGTGGAGCAGAGCACGTAGGTGTAATGCTTGCCAATACTTTGGCTGAAAAGCATGAGGTGTGGTTGGTTACTAACACACATTTGGATATATCGTATGCTGTTTCCAATCGGGTGAAGCTTTGCAACATCTTTCCGAATATTCCTCACGGCCCGAAGAAGTGGTTGAGTGCTATTCGCAATTTGCGTACGCTTTTTAAGAAGGTAAATCCCGATGTCGCAATTGGCATCTTGTCTACTTGTTCTTTTATATGTAAAGTTGCCGGGTGGGGACTTGGCATACCTGTGATAGCTACAGAGCATGATGCTTTTGAACGTCCAGAATGTGCTCCGATGAGCAAAGGAAATACCTTTTCCAAGTTTTGGCTGAATAAGTTGTTTGATGTTGTCACGGTGCTTACAGAGGCAGACCGAAAGGTGATTGGCAATCGATTGCACCGTGTGGCGGTGATGCCTAACCCGTTGTCATTGACTCCCCTTTCTATAAGCGTTGGCGGTAGCATGACTAATGATGAAGGAAAGCCTGTCTACAAGAGACCATTCGTTTTGGCGGCGGGTAGACTGGATGCTTGGCATTATAAAGGATTTGATTTGCTGTTAAAGGCATGGGCAAGGGTGCAGACTGCTTGCAAGGAACAGATGCAGAGAGAAGGTTGGAAACTCGTAATTGCGGGTAAGGATGAAGCAGAAGGGCAACGTTATCTTGAAACATTAGTTCATAAATACAGTCTTGGAGACGCTGTGTCGTTCCTTGGCTTCAGAAAGGATATGGCTAGGCTGTACCAAGAATCATCGATTTTTGTGCTTAGTTCTCGCTATGAGGGTTTTGGCTTGGTGCTTATTGAAGCCATGAGCCAGGGTTGTGCTTGCGTGACGACTGATTATAAGGGCCGGCAAATGGAAATCCTGGGAAGTGAGGATTGCGGAATGGTTTGCCAGCCAGAAGATGTAGATGCATTGGCAGAAGCATTGCAACGGGTGATGATGGATGATGAATTGCGCCAACAATTGCAGAGAAACGCTATTGCGCGCTCCCGCTATTTCTTGCCGGCTAACATTGCGAAGCGGTGGGAGCAACTTATCGCTGAGGTCGTAGCAAGAAAACAAGATGTCTGATGATTGTTTTGAACACGAATTTCACGAAATTCCCGAATGACATTGAGGTTTATTTGCAGGATCGTGTAACTTCGAAGGAAGTCTTTGTTTTGCATTCGTTTCATTCGAGCAATTATTTCCCTTTGGTCAGTGGGACTGCGACAAGTCTCGTGTTCGAGAAAATACAAATATGCGTATAGCTTACATCATTAATCATTTAGGTCCATCTGGAGTCAACCAAGTTGTTGCTGACTTGGTTTCCGTGTTTACTGCACATGGCCATGAGTGTGTGGTCTATTACTTGAAAGAGTGTGACACGCCCATGGACTATGCCTGTAATACAGTGTATCTGCGAGCGGTGACAGATATTGTCGGAACTTTTGATGTAGTCCATGCCCATGGACTTGGGCCTATGTTGTATGTGGCGAGACATAAGCGTGATTTGGCTAAGCGAAATGGGAGGCAATGTCGCCCGCTTTTTATCACGACGCTTCATTGTTATTGTTTCCAAGACCTACCCAGCCTTTACGGTTGGGTAAAAGGTGGTCTGATGGCATTTGCCTATCTATGGAGCACATTGTGGCAAGACCGTGTTGTTTGCCTTTCTAAGGATATGATGAACTATTACTCACGGTGGATCAAACGCAGTAAGCTGCGTTATGTTTACAACACGCGTATTTTGCCGAGCCGAAAAGACATAACCTATGACGCAGATGACTTGAAACTCGTTGAGAATTTGAAGGTATGGCATGAGAAGGGGTATCATGTAATTGGTATGAATGGTGTGTTGATATATCGTAAAGGGGTCGATTTGATGCTCCTTGCCCTGAAGCAGTTAAACCAATCGAAAGATCAGTATCGCCTGGTGTTGGTGGGAGATGGTAAAGACAAAGAGAATTTCGTGAGGCTCTGTGATTCGCTTGGTCTGTGTGGTCAGGTCCTGTTTGCAGGCCATCGTCGTGACGCATACCGTTTCTTGCCCTATTATGACGTGTTGGCCATGCCCAGCCTTTCAGAAGGTTTCCCCTTGAGTTTGCTGGAGGCAGCTGCCTATGGCAAGAGGGTGGTGGTTAGCGATTTGCCAATCGTGAAGGAGTGTTTCGGTGAGGCGTTTCTGACGTCAGCTCATGAAAGTCAAGTGGTATTTGTTTTTGATGTTTCTTCTCAGAAAGAAAAGACTGTTGAAAGGTTGGCTCAGGCTTTGGATAATGCGATGGCAGATAATAAAGTAGGAGAACGATTGCAATCCCGGTACAAGGGAAATTTTATGCCCGAGATATTTTTTGACCGGTATGAAGTTTTGTACAAATAGAACCTTGTTGTATGTATAGGATGATGAAACTGGTATCTGCGGGTACAATTAGGGCTACGGGCCTTTTGCTGTTGCGTTGTTGCTTCTTGGTATTATTGCTATTGTCTGTTTCATGGCATTTAAATCTGTCAATTGTGCCATATGTTTTGCCACTGGCCTATTTTATATCTGCAGTGCCCCTTTTGGTTCAAAGACGCTTTCAGGCGATATGCCTTTCCCTTTTCAGTATGACGTTTTTTGTCGTCTTGTCGATGCTGATATGGGATTACAGCGCAGATGGCCAATGGTATCATATGCCGGCAGCATGGGCATTGGCGCATGGATGGAATCCGATAGTTCAGCATCATAACAATATGATTTCAGAGTTGGTTAATGCAAACCTGTGGATTGACCATTATAGCAAGGGACTGGAAACATTGGCTGCTTCGGTTATTTCAGTAACAGGAAATACAGAGAGTGGCAAGGCTGTGAATGGTTTTTTCTTGTTGATTACTTTTTCGCTTGTTTATGAAGTTTTGTTTAGCTTTTGGAATTTGTCTGGTCGAAAGGGATGCTTTTATGCATTCATACTGTCCTTTTCTCCGATTGTCTGTACAGAACTGTTTACATTCTATATTGATTTTGCCAGCTACGATTGCGTGGTCTGGCTGTTGTGCTTGCTAATGCTTTTTGATAGGAGACCTTCTCGTGGGTTGTTGGTTTATGTGTTTATGACGGTTTATATAGGATGCAGTATCAAGACTAATCTTACATTTTGGATGGGATTTGTTGTTGTGTTGTATTCCTTGTATTCATTTGTCAGAAGACGGTGTTGTCATGCGTGGAGTGTTTCGATTGCAGCTTTGCTTTCAGTTGTGTTGATGGTCTTTACCATTGGTTTTAATCCTCTAATGACAAACGTGCAAGACCATCATAATCCACTCTATCCTTTTGGAGACTCTCGTTGTGATCCTACCGAGGCTGTTATTCAAGGTGCGCAACCGAAGTATCTTGTGGGGAAACCACGAGTTGAGCAAGTTTTAATAGGCATGACAGCGCGTCCGGAAGGAGGGTTTCTTACGCCTTATTCAGCACCTTGGAGGATAACAAAACGTAACATAACTCATGCTGGGAGCATGACTTGTAACGTAGGTGGTGGAGGCTTGTTCTTTGTAGATGTCCTTCTTTTGTCTTTGGTCTTGGCTTTAGCATGCAATCCCGCAAAACATCTTAAATGGTATTTGATGTTTGAATTCATGTTGATTTTGTCGTTGTTTATCCTCCCTTATGGTTCGTGTTTCCGATATGTTCCATTTTTCTTCCTTTTCCCAATTGTTGTTCTCTTGTATTCAGAGAAATATGGGCTGAGATTTGAAAAAGCAATATGGTTGAGGCGAGTAATCTGCCTGTTGTTGGCAATTGATGCTTGTGTGGCCTTGGGGATAGCTTTTGGGTATGGGCTGAAGAACACTTATGTGGTTAACACTTATGTCCGACGAGTGAAAGCTGCAGGTGGAGTCGAAAATGTAAGGACAACAAACTGGAGCTTTCTTAATAAGGTGTCGGATTCATCGGTGTTGGATTCTTGCATATTACAAAATATGTCACCAAACAAAAATTACATCCTTATGCCTTACCAGCGCAATGGAGATGTCTGGATAGATAGCAATAGGGTGAACATGGACTTAAATGTCCGTAACTATTGGCTGAAGAAAATTGTAGAATTGTGACGTTTTGGGTGTTGGAATTTCTTCAACATCCCAGTTGTGCTCCATGTGTCATGTTGCGTCAGACTCCGTGTTTATCTCAAACTTACTGCATAAGATGAGGCTCGGCTTCGTGTTTGGAAGATGATGGGAGTACCTTTATATTGGTCGTTTAAAAAATATCCAGGTGGAAAACTGGACGGAATTGGATTAGTTGTGCAAACAACGCATATTTTCCCCTTATGTCAGACAATACTATAAATGACAAGCTGCGCTTCAGCGTGGCCATATCGATCTACAAGAATGATGACCCGGGCTATTTGCGCACGGCCATCAGGAGCACGTATGAGCAGACACTGCCGCCGGCGGAGGTGGTGATGGTGGGCGACGGGCCGCTGCCCGAGGCGTTGACAGCGGTGGTCAGGGAGTTGGAACAGCAGTATCCCACGCTGCGGTTCCTGCCGCAGGCGGTGAACCGCGGACTGGGCGAGGCGCTACGCGTGGCATGTGAGAACTGCCGCTGCGACTACATCGCCCGCATGGACTCTGACGACATCTGCCTGCCCGACCGCTTTGAGAAGCAGATGCGTGTCTTCCGCGAAGATCCCGATGTGGGCATGGTGGGTGGCATGATCACCGAGTTTGTGGGCGACCCGAAGAATGTGGTCGACAGCCGCATCCTGCCGTGTGACAATGCCGGCATCTACCGCATGATGCGTACGCGTTGCGGGGTCAACCATGTGACGGTCATCATCCGCAAGGCCGACCTCATGGCCGCCGGCAACTATAGCGGGCGCTTCCGCCAGGAGGACTTCTACCTCTGGGCACGTCTGATGAAGAACCGTGTGAAGATACGCAACATCAGCGATGTGGTGGTCAATGTGCGGT
>ERZ808242.543-NODE-543-length-26961-cov-9.700662_pt1 | contig 26961 bp, 18 predicted proteins | sample MGYA00521244_ERZ808242 | MGnify/ENA primary metagenome ERZ808242 (study PRJEB31516, sample SAMN03275573) | gut metagenome | biome: mammalia-associated habitat; material: feces | host: Papio cynocephalus | place: Kenya | collected 2012-07-27 ... | reverse complement strand
ATGAGTTCACATTAGGTGAGCTGTTCTACACATTTGAGTTTGCATGTGGTATCAGCGGATACACTCTTGGAGTAAATCCATTTAACCAGCCTGGTGTAGAAAGCTATAAGAAGAACATGTTCGCATTACTTGGTAAACCTGGTAATGAGGAACTTGGTAAAGAGCTTCTTTCCAGAATCAATGGTTAATAAATTAGATAGAAAATGATGATAAGCCGGCGGCATACGCACGAAAACGCGGATGCCGCCGGTTTTCGATAATGCTCGAAAGGTTTATTTGGAATCATATGAAGATGGTATTTTATATAAAACAGGTGTTAAAAATGGGAATGCAGCAGATCTATCTGCCGATGCTCTATAAACGATATTCCGGGAAAAAGACAGAAAAAGGACTGGTGATCTTTGCCGACGCACATCATAACGGGATTCCTTTTTCTATGAGAAAAATGTATGAAACGGTGAAGGGTGATCCAAAGTATAAGGTGGAGACATGGATCACTGATTTTGGAAAGATGGGATATGGCAGCCTGTTAAAGTGGCTGAAGCAGTTTATGAAGCACTATGCAGTTGCAGAGTATGTATTTATCTGTGATAATTTTCTTCCGGTTTCTGCCTGTGAGAAACGTCCGGAGACAAAGGTGGTGCAGCTCTGGCATTCCGGTGGACTGCTTAAAAAGAGCGGGTATGATACCACGGAGGATATTCCAAAGATGTATAAGGGTGGATCGGTTTATAAGAATTATGATCTGCTGACTGTCAGTGCACCGTGCTGTGTGTCGGTATTTACGAAGACGATGCGGCTTGATCCGGGCATCGTACAGGCAACCGGAATCAGCCGGTCGGATTATTATTATGATGAAGCGTGGAATCGGGCGAACCGTGAAGAATTCTATCGGAAATATCCGGAAGCAAAAGAGAAAAAAGTGATACTCTGGGCTCCTACATTTCGGGGAAATGCAGCTATGCCGACTCTTTGCGGAATGGAAGAAATACAGAGAGCCATGGAAGAAACCTCGGACCGATATTACTGGGTGATCAAGCTGCATCCACATCTGGAAGAAAAGGGGATGAAGTCAAACTGTGATCTGCCGTCCGAGAAAATATTTGCGGCTGCGGATCTGCTTATCACAGACTATTCTTCGATATTATTTGACTATATGGCATATAAGAAACCGTTTTTATTCTTTGCACCTGACTTTGATTCGTTTGACCATGCCAGAGGCTTCTATGTTCCATATGATTCCTTTCCGTGTAAGGTGGTTACGGATGGAGCAGAGCTTCCTGCTGCGATCGAGTATGAACTCACCAGTCGTGATCCGGCAGAGATCGAGGACTGTTTTGCTTACCATATGTCGATGTGTGATGGTAAAGCGACAGAGAGGATATTGAAAACAATAAAACAAATGGAACACAATGCATCAAGGCAAATATAAGTTGAATTTTTCTTGATTTCGTTATAAAATTAATATATCTATGCAGAATGGGGAAAGTCTATATAGCATTCTGTATCACGCGATTACGACAAGGTAATTGAAAATTTAAAATAAACAGAAAAAAGGAGAAACAGTAGATGAATATAGCAATTATTTTTGCAGGCGGAAGCGGAGTGAGAATGGGAGCAGGAATTCCAAAGCAGTTCCTTGAGATTAATGGAAAACCAATCCTGGTTCACACATTACAGTTATTCCAGTATCATGATCAGATCGATGCGATCTATATTGCGGTTCTTGAGGATTATATTCCTTATGTAGAAGATCTGGCAGAAGAGTATCATCTGACAAAGGTAAAACATGTACTGGCCGGTGGAGCAACTTCTCAGGATTCTATTTACAATGCACTTAAGATGGCAGAATCTGAATGCCCTGAGGATTCTATTGTTCTGATTCATGATGGTGTTCGTCCATATGTTTCATATGATGTTATTTCCAATAATATAGAGAGTGTTAAAAAATACGGTAATGCGATCACATCAACTGCCTGCTATGAGACGATCATGATCAGTGAGAATGGTGTTGAGATCGATTCAGTTCCACCTAGAAAAGACACATATTCTGCACAGGCACCACAGTCCTTCTACCTGAAGGATATCATTGCAGCTCATGATGTTGTCCGCGCAACTCCGACCGGATATGAGGGAATGGTTGATGCATGTACGATCATCAGAAGCCAGAATATCGTGGCACATATTGTTGAAGGCAACAGAGGAAATATCAAGGTTACAACACCGGAAGATGTATATATGTTCCGTGCGTTGTTACAGTATAAAGAAAATGAACAGGCTTTCGGACTTGGTATCACAAATAAGATCGATACAAGAATGAGCCAGTATAAGAAGAAAAGTGAGAAATAGAAATGAATAAAAAATACAATGGAGCCCTGGACTTCTGGAAATTTGTATTTTGTCTGGTAATACTTGTCTTTCATGTAGGTGAGGTATATGGCGGCAAGCATGGGTATTTGCTGGAATGGGGACGATATGCAGTTGAAATGTTCTTTATTGTATCAGGATATTTCATGTGTGTATCAGCTGCGAAAGCAGAAGAACGTCATGCTGATCTTTCTCTTGGAAAAGAGACATTCGGCTTTGTCCTTCATAAGATTCGGCGGATCTTACCGGCATATCTGTATTGTTATGCCCTTGGGCTTTGTGTATGGTTTGTGGAAGCCGGCCGATATGTATATCTAAAGGAAGGAATTATTGGATTATTTATTGCAATCGTGAAGATGATTCCAAACTTTTTACTGCTGTCCATGTCAGGTGTACAGGGAACACAGGTTGTAATGATCACCTGGTATATCTCGGCTATGCTTATTGCCATGCTGGTGATCTATCCATTATTACGAAAGTATAAGGACACTTATACACTGATCATTGCGCCGGTTACCGCACTTTTAATATCGGGATACTTTTATAACACTGTCGGATATAATGGCTTTACAAAATTTGAAGGGGTTATCACGCATGGCATTTTGCGTGCTTTTGTAGGGCTGAATATCGGATGCCTGGTATATATGTTTGCGGAATATCTGAAGAAAAAAGAATTCCGTCCGGCGGTAAAACGGTTATTGGGAGCTGCGGAGATTTTTCTGTATCTGCTGGTGATCTTTATGATGCATGATGGAGGAAAGACCTGTGTATTTTATAATAACATTTTACTGTTATTTGCAATAGCGATCACTGCCAGTAAGCAGTCAGCAATATCAGGTGTTTTTGATAATAAAGTAAGTAAATTCCTGGGAGAGATGAGCCTGTTTATCTATCTCTGCCAGAGCCCGGCACGGGCAACTGTCCGTTACATCTTCCCGGATGTATCATATTGGACAGGATTTGAATATATCGCAGGTCTGACATTTTGTCTTGTTGCGTTTGGAATGATCCTGATCCACTGGATCACACGGATGAGCAGACAGAGAGTACAAATAAAATAAACAGGATGCATGTTATCCGGAAAGGACAGATTCGTCATGAACGAAAATAAACATACAAATAAAAAACATGATATTTATACACAGATGCCGCTCTATATGATCGCATTGTTTGTGGTGTTTGATATCTGGATGTTTACGATCAGTGTGGCAGCAGGTGTGGTAGGTATCATTATTACTGCTGTTTACGCGGCTATGGCTATCGTCCTTTATATATCTTCCCGCGTATCCAGCGATGCATTATTTGCAAATCAGGCAATGGAAAATGGAAGAGTTCAGAAGGATCTGATCCGTGAATTTCCTATACCATATGCTATCCTGGATAAGACAGGAAGACTTGCATGGGTAAATGATGAATTTGCACATATCACAAATACCAGTAAGCGTAAGCTGATGCGTTTTACAGCTATGCAGGTGTTTGAGGGATTAACACATGAGATGATACCGACTGAGGGTGAAGATACAGTTCATGCAGATATCGAATATAATGGAAGAGAATATAAGGTAGAGATAAAGAGTGTCAGGGTAAATCCGAATGGTCCGGTGGATACGGCTGCTGAAATGGAAACGCAGGAAAGTGCAGATGCACCGGAGACTGTACAGAATACAGGCTTGCAGGAGGAGAACAAAAAGACACGTACCTCGAGGAGAAAGAAACATACAGACGGCGTTACGACATTTATCGCTATGTATCTGTTTGATATGACGGAGCAGAACAAACTGGCGAAGGAGAATGAGGAACAGAAGCTTGTTACCGGTCTGATTTATATCGATAATTATGATGAGATATTCGATGATCTGGAAGAAGTCCGCCATTCACTGTTAGTTGCACTTGTAGATCGAAAGATCAATAAATATATGGCAAATGTAGACGCAATCGTACGTTCCTATGAAAAGGATAAGTATATGTTCGTTATGCCGAAGAAATATCTTCCACAGCTTCAGGAGAATAAATTTGCGTTGCTGGATGAAGTAAAGGCAATCAATATCGGAAATGATCTGCCGCTTACATTATCTATAAGTCTTGGAACGGAATATCCTAGTTTCCTGGCTGATTTTGAAGCGGCGCGTTCCGCGATGGAACTTGCCCTGGGACGTGGTGGTGATCAGGTTGTATTAAAATCCAATGATAAGATTACTTATTATGGAGGAAGAAGTCAGGGTACAGAGAAATCCACCCGTGTAAAAGCCCGTGTTAAGACACTGGCGTTTAAGGAGTTATTAGAGACAAAAGAGAAGGTAATCATCATGGCACACAAGGATCCGGATATGGATGCATTTGGATCTGCGATCGGTGTATATCGTATGGTGAATTCTATGAATAAAGAGGCACATATCGTTATCAATGAAGTGTCATCAGCAATCAGTCCGATCTATGGTAATTTTACAGCAAACAGTATGTATGGTGATGATATGATCATCAATAATGAACAGGCGATCGAGATGATAAATGCGGATACGATGCTTGTAGTCGTAGATGTGAATAATCCAAGTCTGACAGAGTGCGAAGAGCTGATCTCTTATGCAAAGACGGTGGTTGTATTCGATCACCACAGACAGACGAAGGATGTGATCGCAAATGCGACTCTTTCTTATGTAGAGCCATTTGCATCATCGGCATGTGAAATGATCGCGGAAATGTTACAGTATATGGATGAGAAAATCAAGCTTCGTCCATCTGAGGCGGATGCGATGTATGCGGGTATTCTGATCGATACGGATAACTTCCTGACAAAGACCGGTGTTCGTACCTTTGAGGCGGCTGCTTACTTAAGAAGAAGCGGTGCAGATGTTATGCGTGTCAGAAAGATGTTCAGAAGTGATATTGACACATACAGACAGAAGGCGGATGGTGTCAGAAATGCAGAGATGATTCTCGGAATGTTTGCCGTATCGGTATTTGAACCGAAGGAAGGACCGGAGTCACCGTCCGTGCTGACAGCTAAGGTGGCAAATGAAATGTTGAATATTGCAGGTGTGCGTGCTTCCTTTGTAGTCGCACAGCTGGGAGAAAATGTAAAGATATCTGCCAGGTCCATTGATGATGTGAATGTTCAGATCATCATGGAGCGTATGGGTGGCGGCGGACATGCGAATATCGCAGCCGCACAGTTTAAGAATACAACAAAGGAAAAAGTAAAAGAACAGCTTGTCAACCTGCTTGAGGAGATGTACAAGGAAGGAGATATTTGATATGAAGGTTATATTACTGGAAGATGTAAAGAGTCTTGGAAAAAAAGGTGAACTGGTAAATGTCAGTGACGGACATGCCAGAAATTATATTATACCGAGAAAGCTTGGACTTGAGGCAACACCAAAAAACCTGAATGATTATAAGTTAAAGAAAGCACATGAAGAAAAGGTTGCGGCAGAGAATCTTGCAGCAGCAAAGGCACTGGCAGCAGAACTTGAGAAAACATCCGTTACAGTTGGTATAAAGGTCGGCGAGGGCGGCAGAGCATTTGGCTCAGTATCCTCGAAGGAGATCTCAGACGCGATCAAGAGCCAGTTGCATTACGATATCGATAAGAAGAAAATCGTTCTGAAGGATGCAATCAAGGCAATGGGATCATTTACCGTAAAGATCAAGCTCCATCCACAGGTGCAGGCAGAGCTTACAGTAAAGGTGGAAGAGGCTGACTAATGGAAGATGCATTTATCAGGAAAAAACAACCATATAACCTGGATGCAGAACAGTCGGTGATAGGCTCCATGATCATGGATCGTGATGCCATCGTAGACGTATCGGATATACTGACAAAAGATGACTTTTACAGTGCGCAGAATGCAATCTTGTATGAGAATATGATCGAGCTGTTTAAGGAAGGAATGGCAGTCGATCTGATCACACTGAACAACAGGCTTCGAGAGAAAAATATTCCGGAAGATGTTGCCGGCATGAGTTATATTGCGGATATCATAGCTGCAGTTCCGACATCGGCAAATGCGAAATATTATGCGAAGATCGTTGCGGATAAAGCAGTGCTTCGTCGTATGATCAAAATGTGTGAGGATGTCGAAAAAGACTGTTATCTGGACACCGATGATGTGGATGGCCTGCTTGAAACAGCAGAGAGTGGGATCTATAAGATCGTTCAGCAGAGAAATGGTGCAAATGATTTTGCGCCGATCGATTCGATCGTGTTAGATGTTATTGATCAGATCGAGGCAGCGTCCAGACAGAATACAAGAGTTACCGGTGTACCGACCGGATTTATTGATCTGGATAATATGCTGACAGGTCTGCATGGATCAGAATTGATCCTGGTAGCGGCACGTCCTGCTATGGGAAAGACAGCATTTGTACTTAATATTGCGCATCATGTAGCTGTTAAGAAGCGGATTCCTGTGGCTATTTTCAGCTTGGAAATGTCAAAGGAACAGCTGGTAACGCGTATGATTGCCCTTGATTCTCTGGTAAATTCCCAGAAGATCCAGACCGGACAGCTGGTGGACGATGAATGGGATAAGATCATGGAGAGTACAGAGGTAATTGCAGATGCTCCGATCTTCGTAGATGATAATTCAGCGATCACCGTAGCCGATCTTCGGTCGAAGTGCAGAAAATTAAAACAGAACAATGATCTGGGACTTATTATCATCGACTATTTACAGCTGATGAGTACGAATAAGCATGTAGAATCCAGACAGCAGTTCATTTCAGATACATCGAGAGCGTTAAAGGTGCTTGCAAGAGAGCTGGATGTTCCGGTTATTGCATTGTCACAGTTAAACCGTGCGGTTGACTCCCGACCGGATCACAAACCGGTACTTGCCGATCTGCGAGAATCCGGTGCGATCGAACAGGATTCGGACGTAGTAATGTTCATTTACCGTGATGATTATTATAATCCGGATACCGAGAAGAAAGGTATCGCAGAGATCATCATTGCAAAACAAAGAAAAGGTGCTACAGGATCGGTTGACCTTGTATGGATGCAGGATTACACGAAGTTTGCAAACAAAGAACGTCCACAGATGTAACCTGGATATAACCAGATATTGATACGAAATGTATAAATATAAATTGAGAAAGAACATCCGGACAGATCGGATGATTAGAGGAGAAAATTAAAATGGTAGTAGAACCAAGAGTGAAAGATTTCATCTGTACCACCGCTCACCCGGTTGGATGTGCAGAAAACATTAAGAATCAGATCAAATATGTAAAGGCGCAGCCAAAGGTTGACGGACCGAAGAAGGTGCTGGTGATCGGAGCATCTACCGGATATGGACTTGCTTCCAGGATAGCAGTTGCATTTGGCTACGGTGCAGATACACTTGGTGTAATGTTCGAAAAAGAGTCAAATGGAAGAAGAACCGCAACCGCAGGATTCTATAACACAAGAGCATTTGAAGAAGAAGCAAAGAAAGACGGTTTGTATGCAAAGACGATCAATGGTGATGCATTCTCACTGGAGATCAAGCAGCAGGTGATCGACACGATCAAAGCAGATATGGGAAAAGTTGATATGGTTATTTACAGCCTTGCAGCACCAAGACGTGTAACACCGGATGGACATAAGTATACTTCTGTTCTTAAGACAGTTGGTGAAGAATATACAAATAAGACTCTGGTTTTGAAGGACAATACCATTACGATGGCACACATTCCTGCTGCAACAGAGGAAGAGATCGAGAACACCATCAAGGTAATGGGTGGTGAGGACTGGATCGATTGGATGCAGGCGTTATCGGATGCGGGCGTTCTGGCAGATCATGTAATAACAGTTGCATATTCTTATATCGGACCAAAGATCACATTTCCGATCTATGCAGAGGGTTCGATCGGTATGGCTAAGAAAGACCTGTATAAGTCGAGCGATATAATCAATGAAAAATTTGAAAATGTATCATCATATATAGCGATCAACAAGGCACTTGTTACACAGTCCAGTGCAGCGATTCCTGTTGTTCCTTTATACATTACGCTGCTTTATAAGCAGATGAAGGCAAAGGGTGTTCATGAGGGCTGCATCGAGCAGATGGCAAGACTTTTCCTTGATAAGATGGCCGGAGAAGCAGAGACAGACGAGAATGGATTTATCCGTATGGACGACTGGGAAATGGCAGATGATATTCAGGAAGCAGTTGCGAAGAACTGGGATGCCGTAACCAGCGAGAATGTTAAGGAGCTTGCTGATATCGATGGATATTGGGATGAATTCTATAAGATGTTCGGATTTAAGATCGATGGCGTTGATTACAGCGCAGATGTAGATATTATGTAATATATAATATGAGGTAGTTATGAAGCAGACAGGGCAGAGATGGAGTAAAAAACAGATATTTTGGGCAGTTATTTTAGGACTGGTTCTATGCTTTGTTTTTGCATTGGTGTATAAAGCACAGCTTGCAGACAAATTTACAAAGCCGGTATTTGCTACACTTAAGATAGAACATAAGGATAATGGGCAGGTTGAAATGTCTGCAAATAATCCTGTTATTGTAGAAACCTTTGAATGTACAGTACCTGATCTTCAGGTATTGTATGTTGAAACGGTTGGAGTGGTATCAAATCCGGATGCAATGCTTCATATCACAATTTCTGATGCAGATACCGGGAAACTTTATTATCAGATTGACAGGCTGGCAAAAGGAGCTGCAAAGAAGGATAAGAAAAAAAGAATCCGTGTAGGAATATGGGATGATCCGGTGTTTCAAGATTCTGAGGGAAAACGGCTTGTGCTTACGATGGAACTTCAGAATCCGGGTGATGCCGTATTTTATGTGAACGCGGATCAGAAACCCGGTTTTGTATCGATGTTCGGGGGAGATCCGGCAAATAAGACGAATATTATATCAGGAATGAAATATGCAAGCTGCTGGCAGCTTCGGAGCATGTATGCAGTGTTGTGTCTGGCACTTTTGATATTCTTTGAACTTATGTATATGCTTGTTGTTGTTAAGAGACTTCCGGTATCGAAGTTTTATATTCCGATGGCGTTACTATTTGGAATGATCATGAATGTGGTCATTGCACCACATGGTGTACCGGATGAGCCGTGGCATATAGATACAGCATATAAGTATTCAAATAAAATGATGTTTGTAGGAGATACAGGCATTGATGGAACGATATATAAGCGTACATGTGATGTAAAAATGGAGGATATGCTTGCGAATGGTGTGGAGAGTAATTCCTATTACCAGCTGGCGCATCATACATTTGAAAAACCGGAGGAACGAGAACTTATAACAGTTTCTTATGTGGATTCCAGTAATATCGTGCCTGGTATTTTCTTTATCCCGATGGCACTTGGAATTACGATCGGACGGCTGCTTGGACTTTCAACCATGCTTATGTTATTGATCGGAAGATTTATGAACTTACTGGTATTTGTATTGTTGACAGGATTTGCGATACGGATACTTCCGGTTGGAAAGAACATGCTTGCGGCACTTGGCTTTCTTCCAATTGCACTTCAACAGGGGGCATCTGCTTCCTATGATGCAATGATAAATGGAGTTATATATGTGTTCATTGCCTTATGCATGAGTCTTTCATTGGAGAAAACATATAAAAAGTGGCAGGTAGTTCTGCTGGTGATCTGTGGTATCCTGACCGCTGTCGTAAAAGGCGGCGTATATCTTCCGGTACTGTTGCTGGTATTTTTACTGATACATGCAAAAAAGAAGGATCATTCTCTGAATGCAATACCAAAATGCAAAAAGAGAATACTTATAACAGCAGTGATATGCGGAATTGCAGTTGTTTTTTGCGGAGCGTTATATTATTACTTCCCGGTTATAAAACAGTTATTTGCAGGTCAGGATACAGAGATAACGGAAGATACATTATACTCTCTGGGATATCTGATCCATCATCCGCTTAATGTAGTTTATTTGTATTGGAATACATTTATCAATGGAGGCGAAACGCTGCTGCGTGGATTCTTTGGCGGCCTTTTATCATGGCTTGATATAAAGATCAGCTGGGTATTGCTTTTAGTGTTGGTATTCAGTCTGGTATTGTTTTCAAATGTTGAAGGTGATACATATTGCGGAAGCAAAAAGAAACGCATATATATGTTTGCAGTATTTCTGGTATCACTTGTGTTGATCCTGTTGTCGATGTTGGTTGCATTTACACCGATATCATCAAGTAAGATCAGTGGTGTGCAGGGAAGATATTTCCTGTGCGTTGCTCCATTGTTTTATATGGCGGCCACTACATCGATTGTTCATGTAAGTGAGGAAAAATGCAGGAATGTCTGGATGACTGTAATCGCTACAGAGGTATTGATTGTATTACAGATCATTGCAGGAGCAATGTAAGATACAACAGTGTTGCATGGAAATAGATTGGTGAGACAGATGGAGAAGAAAAATGGCTGAAAAGAAGCATACATTTGTTATATGTGCATATAAGGAAAGTCCATATCTGGAAGCGTGCATCCGGTCTTTGAAGAAACAGACAGTTGCGAGCACTATTTGTCTGGCAACATCAACGCCTGGTGATTATTTAAAAAATATATGTGGAAAATATGATATAGCCTATTATGTCCGTGATGGAAGATCCAATATCGCGGATGATTGGAATTTTGCTCTATCTGTGGCAGACACAGAATATGTAACGATCGCACATCAGGACGATATCTATGAGCCTGCGTATGCAGAGGAGATATTGAAGATAGCGGAGCAGAAAGATACAGAAGGAAGAAAAACGCTCTTATTGTTTTCTGATTACAGAGAACTGATAGGTGACAGAAAGTATTCAGACCGTAAGAATCTGAAGATAAAAAGGATTCTGCTTGCTCCGTTAAAAAATGAAAAGAAGCAGGGACGTAGACGGAGAAAACGAGCTGTGCTCAGATTTGGAAATGCGATCTGCTGTCCGGCTGTCACATATCATAAAACAGTTATATGGGAATATCTGGCACAGGAAAAGAGAGAGACTTTATTCCAGAAACATTTTCGAAGCAATCTGGACTGGCAGACCTGGGAATGGCTGAGCAGAAAAGAAGGTGAATTCGTATATATTCCCAAATGTCTGATGGCACATCGTATTCATGAGGATAGTGAGACGAGTGCAACGATCCGGGATCATGAGAGAGGGCAGGAGGATTTTGAGGTGTTTTGCAAGTTCTGGCCGAAGTGGATCGCACGGATTCTGGCGGGGGCTTATGGTACAAGCGAGAAGGGAAATGAAATATAGTCTGTAAGACGATTTCACAGGAGAATGGAGATCTGCATATGAAGTTACTGATGGTTATACCTGCGTATAATGAGGAAGATAATATCGTGGGTGTGGTAAATACAATTAAAGAGAAATACCCGGAGTATGATTATATAGTTGTAAATGATGGATCGACGGATCATACCTCCAGAAGATGTCATAAGAATGGATTTGAGATCATAGATCTTCCGGTAAATCTGGGGCTTGCCGGCGCATTCCAGACAGGACTGAAATATGCATATTATAAAAACTATGACTGTGTATTACAGTTTGACGCGGATGGACAGCATAAGCCGGAATATATCGAGGCTATGCTTGAGAAAATGGAACAGGGATATGATATTGTAATTGGTTCGCGTTTTGTGACAAAAAAGAAAGAAAAAAGCATGCGAATGCTTGGCTCACGGATGATTACAGCGGCGATCCGTCTGACTACCGGAAAACGAATATCAGATCCGACCTCCGGTATGCGGATGTTTAATAAAACAATGATAAAGGAATTTGCAGTCAACATGAATTACGGACCGGAACCGGATACGATTTCTTATCTGCTAAAACAGGGAGCGAGCATCGCAGAGGTGCAGGTAGAAATGGATGAAAGAACTGCCGGAAAAAGTTATCTGAATTTTTCCAGATCAGCAATGTATATGCTCCGTATGCTGATATCGATTCTGCTGATCCAGAGCTTTCGTAAGAGAGACAGTAAGCATATCATTATGAAAAGAGGGGTATAAGCAGTTATGTCTATTATGTTAAGAGTATTACTGATCGCAATGTCGGTGATCAGTTTGTTTTATGTAATATGGAGAATCCGCAATTCCAAGATGCAGATTGAATATGCGTTATTCTGGATCATCATGGCATTTTTGATGATCGTTATGTCAGTATTTCCACAGATCGTATACTGGATCACCGGAAAGATGGGTATGATGTCGCCGGCGAACGTAGTATACCTCTTTATTATAGCGGTACTGTTGATCAAATCGTTTATGATGACGATAGAGCTATCCAACCTGGAGAATAAATTCAAGAATCTGACGCAGCAGATTGCGATCTATGAGAAGAAGGCTGCGGATGAGATGAAGGAAGAGAAAGACAGCCATTGATGAAATGGGGAGATAGAAATCATGGTGAATGTTTTGATATCCACGTATAATGGTGAAAAATATATAAAAGACCAAATAAACAGTATATTAAATCAAACATATAAAGATATTTGTATTTGGGTGCGTGATGATGGTTCTACAGATAATACTGTACAAGTTTTAAGAGAATTTGAGAAAAATGGGAAAATACATCTTATAGTTGGACAGAATGTAGGTTATGGATCTAGTTTTCTGCAACTGCTTCAAATAGCTAAGCAGGGAAAATACTGGGCATTCTGTGATCAAGACGATATATGGTTGGAAACAAAAATTGAAAAAGCCGTGAAGTGGCTTGGCAGTTTCTCTGATAATAAGCCGAGAATGTTTCACAGTGCATATTATAATACAAATGAAAATTTGAAAATAGAGCAAAAAGTAGAAAAACCATCATATAATTATTATTTTACAAGAGCTATTACAGAATGTATTCATATGGGATTTTCATCGGTATTAAATGAATCTTTACGTGAGTTAGTATTAAAGGGAGATCCTAAAAGGCTAATTACACATGATTGGTGGACAGAGCTTGTTGTGATGAAATTTGGAGAAGTATATTATGATGATGAGCCGTTGAGTCTACATAGAAGACTAGATAGTAGTGTGTCTGCAAACACATTGTCAGCGAAGATAGCATGGTTTAAAAGGGCATGGAGAGGTAATGCAGAGATAAGTTCTATAACAAAGGAATTTGATCGTGTATTCGGTAAAATAATAAATGATCAAGATTGTAAGATAGTAAGATGGTTTTGTTATGAGAAATATTCATTTATCAAGTCTATAAAAAAAGCGTTTTATTGGAAACGTTGGAGACCTACATGGAGTTCTGAGTTGACTTTAAGGTTTATGATGCTTTTTGGCAAGATTTAGTATTATATTGTATTGAGATTTAGGAGATAAAATAATGAATAAGAAAACATTTATTAAAATTTTAATTGTATTATTTATGGTGATAAGTAATGTTATATTTATACGTTATGTAGATCAATACAATATGGGAAATATGCAATTTGAAATGGATATGTCGGCAGAAAAAGAAACGAATATTCAAGTTTATTATGCATATACAGATGGAGATGACTGGAGTGAAGAAAAATCTTGCAAGTCAGATTATAATAACAAAGGTAAAATTGAAAGAATGATTTTTTCGGTTCCGCAGCAGGCAAGAAAATTCAGATTGGATCTGGGAGATTCAGAGACAGTAATCAATATAAAAAATATTAATATACAGTATAAACACAAAAATTTTTCAGTTGACATGCATGATATTATCTCAGATTTACAAAATGATATTAATTCTGTTTCTTATGAAAACGGCGAAATTGTGATTAAGACAGTGTCAGGAGACCCTTATATCGGATTGAATTTTAATTCTTTGAATTATAAGGCAATGAATCATATTCATTGGGTTTGTAATTTGGTAAAAAATATAGTTGTATGTTTTTTTATTGATTTAATATGTATTATAATATTATTTAGGTTTGATAAAATTATTGATTCACTTTATACAATTTTGATAAATTATAAATTGATTTTAAATTTAGCTAAAAATGATTTTAAAACAAAATATGCTGGATCATATTTTGGTATAGTTTGGGCTTTTGTTCAACCAATAGTGACAATATTGGTATATTGGTTTGTATTTCAGGTGGCATTTAAAGGTGGCCCGATTGATGGATGCCCTTATGTTTTGTGGTTAATATCTGGTTTAGTCCCATGGTTCTTTTTTCAGGAAGCATTACAAAGTGGAACAAATAGTTTGATAGAATATAGTTATTTAGTAAAAAAAGTAGTTTTTAATGTGAGCATTATTCCTATTGTAAAAGTGGTATCAGCATTATTTGTTCATATATTTTTTTTAGCGGTTGTAGTAGTTATATATCTTTTATCGGGTTATGGTATTAGTATTTATGCAATTCAAATGTTGTATTATTCTTTTTGTATGTTTGTATTGGTAATTGCATTAACATATATTACAAGTGCGTTAGTTGTCTTTTTTAGAGATTTGGGACAAATTATTGGAATTTTGCTTCAAATTGGTATTTGGGTTACTCCAATTATGTGGAACTATAAAACGATGACATCTCCAATTTTACAGCTAATACTTGAATTGAATCCAATGTTTTATATTGTTAATGGGTATCGACAAAGTTTAGTTACAAAAGAATGGTTATGGAATAATGCCAATATGACAGTATATTTTTGGGTTTTAACCATATGCCTTTTAGGATGTGGTGGATTTTTGTTTAGAAAATTGAAAGTGCATTTTGCAGATGTTCTATAGGAGAAAATAAAGATGGATGAAATAGCAGTAAAGGTAAATAATGTTTCAAAATTATATAAATTGTATAATAAACCAAGTGATAGATTAAAAGATTCTCTTGGTTTAACAAAAAAACAATGCTATACAGAACATTTTGCGTTAGATAATATAAGCTTTGAAGTGAAAAAGGGAGAATCGGTAGGAATTATAGGTACGAATGGTGCTGGAAAGTCTACAATTTTGAAAATAATTACCGGTGTATTAAACCCAACAGCTGGTAACGTAGAAGTAAATGGAAGAATATCAGCATTACTAGAGCTGGGAGCCGGGTTTAACCAAGAATACACAGGAATAGAAAATGTGTATTTGAACGGAACAATGATTGGTTTTACAAAAGAAGAAATAGATGCTAGATTAGACGATATTTTAGCATTTGCGGATATTGGAGATTTTATAAATCAACCGGTAAAGACATATTCCAGTGGAATGTTTGTACGACTTGCATTTGCAGTGGCAATTAATATTGATCCTGAAATATTAATTGTGGATGAGGCTTTGGCAGTAGGAGATGTTTTTTTTCAATCAAAATGTTATCATAAATTTGAGGAATTTAAGAAACAGGGAAAAACGATTTTATTTGTCAGTCATGATCTTGGAAGTATTAGTAAATATTGTGATCGTGCAATTTTGTTGAATAAGGGGCATAAGGTTGCGGAAAATACGCCAAAGGAAATAATTGATATATACAAAAAAATATTGGTAAATCAATATGATGAAGACGCTGGAGAAAAGGAAAAACCGTCAATAGAGAATATCATTGATGATAGTGAAGTTTTGTTACAGTCTCAGATAACAGTTAACCCTAATATAAATATATATGGAAATGGAGATGCACAGATATATGACTTTGGCATAATCGATCAGAATGGCAATATTACAAACGCAATAGAAAAGGGAACAGAATTTACAGTAGTTATGAAAGTGCATTTTCTAAATGATGTTTCAGAACCTATATTTGCGTTGGCTTTTAAAGATTTGAAGGGAATAACGATAACCGGAACAAATACCATGTATGAAAGAATTTCTACTGGAGTTGTTCATTCGGGTGAGAAAAAAACAATAACGTTTCATCAAAAACTATCACTTCAAGGTGGAGAATATTTATTATCCTTTGGATGTACGGGATATAAAGATGGAGATTTTGTAGTATATCACAGATTGTATGATGCATGTAACATGACGGTGATTTCAGATAAAAATACAGATGGATTATACGATTTGTATTCAGAAGTAGAGATTAAGTAATATATAGGAGAGCGAATAATGGCTGTTTTTAATTTAGATTATTATAATGGCGAGGATTTGTATTCAGATGGGGATGTTGAAAATGAGATATTAAAGATAGTAAAAGAAAATCAGGACATTCATGATATAGAAGATGAACTTTCATTTCCAATCTTATATCATTTATCTCCAATGAGAGAAAATATTTTAAACTGGTATTCTTTTAAGAAAAATGCTGATGTATTAGAAATCGGAGCTGGTTGTGGAGCTATTACGGGAATATTATGTAATAAATGTTCCAATGTTACGTCAGTAGAATTATCAAAGAGACGTGCAGCCATTAATTATGAGCGACATAAGAAATATGATAATCTTACAATATATGTTGGTAATTTAAATGATATAAACTTTGACAAAAAGTTTGATTATGTAATTTTAAATGGAGTATTTGAATATGCTGGAAGTTTTACAGAAGGAGATAATCCATATGTGGATTTTTTGAAGAATACTGTAGCATATATGAAGCCCACGGGTAAAATGTTGATAGCAATAGAAAATAGATTAGGTCTAAAATATTTTGCAGGATCTTCTGAAGATCATACGAATATTCATTTTTTAGGTTTAAACAATTATCAGGGAGTCAGTACAGTTCGAACATTTAGTAAAACAGAGATGAAGGATATTTGTTGCGAGGCAGGGCTTCAGAAGGTAAAGTTTTTCTATCCATATCCTGATTATAAATTTCCACAGGAAATTTTTACTGATGATACGATTAATACAATGGAATATGGAAGATCGTGCAAACAGTATGAAAAAGATCGGGTTAATTTTTTCAAACAGGAACATGTGTTCAGTATATTGCGTAAAGAAAAAATAGCTGACAAATTTGCTAATTCTTTTTTAGTGGAGGCTACTATAGAATCTGAGTCTGAAAATAAAGATGAAAATCAAATCTTGTATGCCAAAATTAATAGTGAGCGAGTACCAAAATTTCAAATTGGAACGCGGATAATTGCAAATAAACGTGGAGAACGAAAAGTTGAGAAATATCCATTAACTGTTGAAAGTTCCTCACATATTTTAAATATAAAAACCAGTAGCAATATTGCATATGGTAAAGTCAATTATTTAGCGGACGAAACAGAAAATTTAGAGTTATGCCAATATTCATATTTAAAAGAAAAAAATATGAATTCTGTTATTTGTGAAGCATTGGACAATAGAGATATTGAAGGTACTGAACAATTATTAAAAGAAATATATTCGAACATTTTTCCGGCAACACAGGAAAGTAATAGTTTTTATTCAGATAAATTTATCGAACTTTTTGGATCTGAAAAAACGGATCGAACATATAAATGCGTAAATCCAGCAAATGTTGATCTTATATTGGATAATATTTATAAATTAAATGATCGCTATGTTATTATTGATTGCGAATGGGTTTTTCCAATACCAGTTCCAACGGAATTCATTATTTGGCGTGCGATAAATGAACTATATAATAAGCGTCCAGAATATTACGCAGTATTGGATAGAAGAATAATGCAGACCTGGTTTAACATTTCATCGGAAGATGAGAATGTTTTTTTGGCGTGGGCAAAACATTTTGCTTACAAATATGTTGGAAGCGGATTTTTAGAAAAATTTGCTCAACCGGAAATTCCTTTTTCACTGGATACAATTATACAGGAACTGGAAGAAGAACGATATTTGCATTCAAAATTATATATTAATAGAGGGAAAGGGTTTAATGAAGCTGATGTTATAGCGACTGAGACCAAAATAGGTACAGATGGTCAATTTACTATTACGTATGATTTAAATAAATATAATAATATTCATAGTATACGCTGGGATCCGACAGAAAGAGCGTGTGAATGTGAAACTAGTTTTATAGTTGATGATGAAATTACAGAATACACATATCATAATGGCTGTAAAAAGCAAAAAGATTATTTTTATACAGATGATCCATGGTATGTATTGAATATTGATCATGCAAATAAAATAAGGGTTATCGGTAATATTAAGTTTTTAACTGCTCATGATCTTGAAAATGAAATATCTGAACAGAAAAAGGATATAGAACAAAAAGACAGTGAAAATGAACGGTTAAGAAAAGAAATAAATGTTGTGGTGGAAGAAGAAAAATCATGTAAAGAAGTATTAAATCAGATAAAAGAAGAAATGCAGACTATGAAATCTGATTTGGACTATTATCAGCATACATTGGATGAAATTCAGAGTTCAGTTATATGGAAAGGGACCAATTGGATAAGAATGTTAAGCGGAAAACATGAAGAAACACATAATGAGCCGGTTATTAATATAGACATATGTCGATATTTGGACAATCATTTATCTGTTCAGGGATGGATGATTCCAGATGAGACAATAACTTCGTTTTCTGTTGTTTACAAAAAAGGGGATTATATAAAAAAATTAAATACGGTTACAAATATAAAGCGTGAAGATGTGGCGGAAACATTTAAGGATGATTCTTTGCTTTATTGTGGTTTTGTTGCGGAGTGGGAAGTTAGAAACTTAAAAAAAGGGCAGATTTTCATTCAATATATACGGAACAATAAAAAAGAAACGAAAGAAATTGGAACATGTGGATTATCGCTTTTTTCAGAAGGAAAATTTTATCTTGATGAAATGAAAAAAAATGGTATAAAACCATATTTGTTTTATTTAAAGCCTTCTAATTTCAAAGAGTTTTTGCGATTAAGAAAGTTACCTAATGTAATTTATGATACAAGCGTCCAAACCGTATATCCTGATTTATACAGTTATGAAAAAGACATAATGATTCAGGCAGGAGATAAATACACTTATAAAACAGATGAAACAGTAAGTATTATTATACCTATTTATAATGGCTTACATTATCTTGAGAAATTATTTAAGGGAATTTATAGAACTAAAGTTCCATTTCAGTTAATTTTAATTAATGATAAGAGTCCGGATGAAAGAATATCGCCATATTTACATGATTTTTCTTCGCTGCACCCAGAAGTTATACTGTTGGAGAATGAAGAAAATCTGGGATTTCTTAAGTCGGTTAATAGAGGGTTAGAAGTTGCGGAGGGGCATGTTGCAATTGTTAATACAGATATTGAACTCCCAGAAAATTGGCTGGAAAGGTTAATGCAACCTATCTTTGATGATGTCAAGATTGCAAGTACAACGCCATTTACAAATAGTGGAACTATCTGTAGCTTTCCTGATTTTTGTAGCGACAATAAGCTGTTTGGTAATTTGAATGTAGAGCAAATTGATACAACCTTTGCAAAGTTAAAACCTATTCAATATGACATGCCGACAGGAGTAGGTTTTTGTATGGGAATGAATAAATATGCTTTAAAAGACATTGGTTATTTGGATGAAGAAAACTTCGGAAAGGGATATGCAGAGGAGAATGATTGGTGTCAGCGAGCTATAAAAGCAGGATATCGTAATGTGCATATATGTAATTTATTTGTTTTTCATAATCATGGTGGTAGCTTTCCAAGTGAGGAGAAAAAGAGATTATTGGAAGATCATAGATTAAAGCTTTTAGCAAAACATCCATCATATGAGATTGATGTTGCAACATATTGTTCAGAAGATCCTGCTAGAGAAATTCGCGAATTTGCTTTATTTGATTTGTCATTAAAATTAAATTGCAAAAAGACATTATATTTTAATCATGCATTAGGTGGTGGAGCTAATGATTATCTTGAAAAGAAGAAAGAAGAAAAATGTGCAAATGGTGAAGTTGTACTAATTGTTGTATATAATTATCTTCATAATGTATACAATATAAGTTTGTTCTATAATAAATATAAAGTTCGGTATTCGGTTTCGGATACTCATGCTTTGTGGGAAATTTTAAATCAATACTGTATGGATGAAGTAGTAATTAATAATTTAGTCACATATCCAAACTTATATGAAATACTAGAACAAATATTGCAGTATAAGAAAAAAACTAATGCTAGATTAATAATGCTGATGCATGATTACTTTTCTATTTGCCCAACTATTAATTTATTAAATGGAGAAAAAAAGTATTGTAATGTAGAAAATTGTGATACATGTAACTTGGAGAAATGTGTAAATAATTATCCAGCATATCAGAATATGGGATTCTGGAAAAAGAACTGGAAACAGTTTTTAGTTGGATGTGATGAGATCATATGTTTTTCACATGACTCCGAACATATTTTACAGAAGCAGTATGGTGAGGGATTATCAACTGTGTATATACCACATAGTGTATTGTATATGCCTAAATTACAAAAAACACACAAAATATTACCAACACTTAATATAGGGATTCTTGGCGTTCTTTCTGAGCATAAAGGAGCACCAATTGTAAGAGAAATGTTGGATTACATTGAAAAGGAACATTTAGATATAAATATTGTTTTAATCGGATATCTGGATGAACAAGTAAAGATAGAAAATAAAAGATTTATTGTAACAGGTAAATATAGCGTTGGTGAATTACCTAAAAAAATTTATCAATATGATATAGATATATTTTTAATTCCTTCTATTTGGCCGGAAACATTTTCGTACACAACACAGGAAATTATGGAAATGAATATTCCTGTAGCAGTGTTTAACATAGGAGCACCGGCGGAACGTGTGAAAAACTACGATAAGGGGCTTATTTTGTCTTCTATTTCTGGTGAAAGCGCAGTTAAAGAAATCGTTGACTATCAGAAAAAAAATAAATTGCCGGTGGTTCACAACGATAAAATACTTTTTGTTGCAGAGTATATATCATTTTCATCTCGCTACAGGGTAGAACATCTTGCAGAACAGTTATTATATCGGGGAATACAATCTGATTTTATAGAAGTAAAAGATGTAGATATCGACATAATTGACCAATATAATCGGTTAATTATTTATCGCTGTAGAAAAAATGAAAAACTTGATCAGATAATTCAGGTATTTCATCATGCGGGTAAAAAAGTATTATATGATATTGATGATTATATTTTTAATTATGAAGCAATAAAAGAATTTGATTTCTTGAAAGATGCAGAATACAAAGACTTTGATAAATATAGTGCTAAAATTAGATCCTGTATGGATGAGGTTGATTCATTTATAACTTCAACTAATTGTATGAAAAAGGGCATTCAAGAATGCTATCCAAACAAGCCGGTTATAGTTAACAGGAATATAGCTAGTGCAGAAATGTTAGTAGAGTCACTTAAGGTTATCGGAAAAAAGAAGGATAAAGAGAAAGTTATATTAGGTTATTTTAGTGGGTCTAAGACGCATGATGCAGATTTCCAATTGATATCGCATGTTATCAGAAATCTGATGCAGAAATATGATAATCTATATTTGAAAATTGGTGGAGTGTTAAATTTGGACAATAACTTCAACGAGTTCAGCAGTCGTATAATTCGTTTTGATTTTGTCGATTGGAAAAAACTTCCAGCATTGATTCAAACAGTAGATATTAATTTAATGCCACTGGAATATTCATTTTTCCATTCGTGTAAATCCGAAAATAAGTGGATGGAAGCTGCACTTGTAAAGGTTCCAACTATTATGAGTTGGAATGAGGAACTAGAGCAGTGTGTAGCAGATGGAAAGAACGCGATTATTTGCCATGATGAAAATGAATGGGAAAATAAATTGCGAGATTTGATTGAATCAGAAAAATTAAGAAATGATATTGCACAGGAAGCTTTTGAATATTGTATAAATAATAAAACAACTTTATGTGCTCCGCTTGATGATTTAATTTGGAGGGAATAAGATGAAAAGATATGAGAATGTGGATATGTTGCGAAGTTTGGCAATAATAACGATAATAGTGTATCATTGTTTTGCTATCACAATGCCTACATTATCACATGTATTATATGTGGATAAATTAATTGGGTATGGTGGAGAGATTGGAGTAACTTTATTTTTTGTTTTGAGTGGATTTGGAATAGCGTATTCTATTATAAATGCTGAAAATAAAGATGGAAAAGGGTATACTTGGATAGCATTTATGAAAAAGAGAATTACACGTATCGTCCCGCAATATTATGTTTGTTTAGCAATCATGTTGTTATTAACTGATTGTGCTGGTTTTTTATTAACCCCCCAAGGCATATGTCATATTTTTTCTCATATTTTTTTCTTTCAGAATTTATTTGTTACAACACATGGCTCTATAAATGGAGCCATGTGGGCGCTTGCGACAATTTTTCAATTTTATTTGATTGCATTACCTTTGCAAAAATTAATTGAGAAAAATAAATGGATTATTTTGTTTTTAGCAATAATTGTTTCTATTGGAAGTAAATGTCTAATTTATAATTATATTGCACATAATACGGAATTAAATGGAACTTATTTTTTTGTTTATGGTAGACAATTATTGGATACACTGGATAATTTTGTTGTAGGAATGGTTATAGCAAAGGTATGCACAGAAAGAAAACAAGATAAGAAATGGTATTGGTGGATAGGTGTTATTGTTTTATTTGTAGTTATGATATTTTGGATTACAGTTATAGATAAAATAGGTCTGTATACTAATAATTTATTAAGTTACATATGGCATTCGGTATTGGCATTAATCCTTGCAGGAATATTGTTTTGTTTTAATCGTTGCCCATTTCCTTTTAAATATATTAAAAAGTTTTTGCTTTGGTTATCAAAGTATGAATATGGTATATATATATGGCATATTGTACTTATTTATAATTTGATAGGAAAATCACCTTTATTTCAGCTAATACGTTCACAATCTTTTTATATGTTTACAGTAGCAATATTAATTGTTTCCATATTTATGGGTTTTTTTTCAACAAAATTTATAGATAAAATATAATGTATGTTATGGTTAATGTTTTAATTTCGACATATAATGGCGAGAAATTTATAGAAGAACAATTAAATAGTATTAACAGACAATCATTCCAAAATTTTCATGTATATATACGCGATGATGGTTCTCAAGATCATACGGTAGAAATTATAAGACGCTGGATAAAGAATACAGAAAACGAAAATAGATATACTTTATTAGTTGAAAAAAATCTTGGATTTTGTGGAAGTTTTTTTGAACTTTTAAAATTGGCAGAAACAGGTGATTTTTGGGCTTTTTGTGATCAGGATGATATCTGGTATGAGAAAAAATTAGAACGAGCAATAGAGATAATTCAACCTACTGATAATAATGTTCCTATTGCATATCATGCAAATTTCAAACTAGTAAATAAAGATGGTAAAAAGATAGGTTATTATCATGCGAATAAAAACAAATACAGTTTTCGCAAAAGCATTACTAGTTCAATCTGTTATGGATTTGCTATGGTAATTAACAGGCAGATGCGGGATGAAGTTTTGAAAAGCAACTGGCATCAGATACAGTCCCATGACTGGTATATTTCCATGATAGCTATGGGGTTTGGAAAATTATTATTTGATGATCAGGAGGTTGCAGAGCATCGAATGCATGAAAGTAATAATTCACCTAGTACTTTATTGCAAAAAATAAAAAAAGGGGTTGGTATGATAAGTAATACTTCAATTTATACGAAAAATTCAAGAGAGTATTACAGAAGTTATAAAGATCAATTATCTAAAGAAAATCAAATTATATTAGGACGTTTTTTAAATAAAAGATATTCATTTATTCAATCTATATATAAAGCATGTTATCCGGGAAGATGGAATGATAAGGTATCTGTAGAGATTATGTTAAGGGTTTTGATGTTAATTGGTGTAATTTAGATAAGTATAAGAATTTTCAGGAGAGAATCACGATGAAAAACGAGATTAGAAAAATAATAAAATTATTTATTGTTACTGGCATTATAATTGTTTTTCTATGTATATTTAAAGTCCTTTATGGGCTACACAATTTTATTTTAGTTTACAGCAGGGTGCAATAGCAATAGCATTATTATTTCAGGCAGTATCATTTATCACGCTTTTTGACTTTTTGCTTTATGGAAAAGAAAATAGCATAGCATTGAATGTGATAGAACTAATTATATCGCTTTTGCTTGCGACATATGCGATAGGAACATACCAATCATTCCCTGGATTACATTTGACAGAGGCTTCAGCCTGTCTCTTACTTATGTTTGATAGAATGACAAATGATGAATCATTGCAGGATGTGTGCAAATGCTTTTGGAAAAAAACAGGAATCGTAGTTGTACACTTTTTGGTTAGCTATTGTGCATATATGTTGATATGTAAAGTGATGAAATGGGGAACATCTGATTATCTTCAGGTGAAATGGGGAAAGAAACCAGTAAGGCAGATTATAGGAAATTTATATAGAGATTTTAAGAATATTGTATTTGGAAAAGATGTATATGCAGGATATATTTTGCTTGTAAGCCTTATTCTTTTGTTGATTCTTGTGGTTAAGTTTTTTTTAAGCAAGAAAAATATATGGCTAAAATTTGATTATATTATAATGATTATTGGCAACGTTATATGTATGATTGCGCTTAATATTGTAATAGGCGGTATTCCTGCTGACAGGGCACGACTTCCGGTAACATTTACAGTTGCTTTTTTGGGAATGTATTCATTTTATATGATCTGGAAAATGTTGCCTGCGTCATATCTTCAAAAAATGATAGTTCTGATTACAGGTATTGTCATGGTAATTTCTATAGGTAGTCAGTTGGAACGAAGTCAGACATTGTTCTATACGGATGATATATGTAATATGCAGCAATATGAGGTTGGAGCCGATATTATTCATGAGATTGGGTTATTAGGTGGAAACGATCAGGCTAATGTTATTTTTGTAGGAAAATGGGTGGCTCCTTTGAACCCATCTTGCTTAAGACAAGGACCTATAGGAGCATCAAGCTTTGAGTGGGATTATCAAAAGAAGAAACCTACGAATGGTAGCCGGAGAGCTTGCCTTTATCTATGTGCTGCATTTGGGAAACAGTATAATGTAAATTATGAAAAAAAGACGCAAAAAGCTGCGAAAAAAATGGCAAAGGATATGCCGTATTATCCGAATGAAGGGTATATTCAAAAAGTAGATGATACATTTGTTATAAAATTATCAGATTGATTGCAAGGCGTGGTGATATTAAACTGAATAAGATAACAATAGAATAATTTTTTAATATGATAATAAATGTATTCACTGGAAGATGGAGCTTTTGTGTAAAATCAAAGGCTCTTTTTTTGTAAATATAAAATATTGGTGCTGATTGGTGTAAAATTATATAAAATAAATGTGTAATCTAATGTTAAAATTAATCAATAATATGTTGATTTTTACATGAATGTTCGCTACACTATATTCAGTACATTTGAGGAGGTCTGAGTATGTATAGAAAAATTATAGGTTTTTTAGAAGAATGGAAAGAAAACAGACACCGTAAACCTCTTATTTTACAGGGGGCAAGACAGGTTGGAAAGACATATTCTATTCTGGAATTTGGGCGTACCCACTATGAAAATGTGGCATACTTCAACTTTGAAACCAATCCGAAATTGAATGAAACCTTTGAGGAAAACATCAGCCCTGATTATCTGATACCGATTTTATCTCATATCGCAGGGCAAACTATTGTAAAAGAAAAAACATTGATTGTATTTGATGAGGTGCAGCTTTGTGAAAGGGCGTTGACTTCTCTCAAATACTTTTGTGAAGATGCTCCGGATTATCATATCATTGTTGCAGGAAGTTTGCTTGGTGTTGCGGTTAACAGAGCTAGATTTTCCTTTCCTGTCGGAAAGGTTGATATGAAAACACTGTATCCGATGGATATGGAAGAATTTATGTTGGCTCTTAATGAGGATGATTTGGTAGAGCAGATTAAAAAATGCTTTGTTACAAATACACCGCTGCCGTCTGCTTTACATGATGCAGCAATGCAGCTTTATCGTCAGTATCTTGTGGTTGGAGGTATGCCGGAGTGTGTGCTGCAGTTTGCTGAAACAAAAGATTATATTCTTGTTCGTCATACACAAGATACAATACTCGCAAGCTATCTTAATGATATGAGCAAATATAACAACTTGAATGAAATCAAGAAAACCAGACTTGCTTATGACAATATAACTGTTCAGCTTTCAAAAAAGAATACTCGTTTTCAATATAAGCTGGTTAAGAAGGGTGGAAGGGCTTCTGAATTTGAAAATGCGATCGAATGGCTTTGCTTATCGGGTATCGTGTCACAGGTTTACAAGGTTGAGCAAATAAAAAAGCCATTGGAGAATTATCGTGATATTGATGCGTTTAAGATTTATGTATCGGATTCAGGTTTGCTTTGTGCTAAAAAAGATTTAGCGGCTAATGACATTCTTTATATGGTTGACGAGATTAACGATTTTAAAGGAGGCATGACAGAGAACTATGTCAATGTGCAACTTTCTATTAACGGCTATCACACGTATTATTGGATGTCTAAGCGTGGAGCTGAGATTGATTTTATTATACAGCGTGACGGCCAGCTTATTCCTGTTGAGGTCAAATCTGCGGATAATACCAGAGCCAAGAGCTTAAAGGTTTATATGGACACCTACAAACCTGCTTATGCGATCAAGATTTCTGCAAAAAACTTTGGTTTTGAGGATAATAAGAAGATTGTTCCATTATATGCTGCATTTTGTATCTGAAATAAAATAAATTTATATATTATATTCACAGGCATCAAAACTATATGGGTT
>ERZ808242.541-NODE-541-length-27051-cov-21.841643_pt1 | contig 27051 bp, 23 predicted proteins | sample MGYA00521244_ERZ808242 | MGnify/ENA primary metagenome ERZ808242 (study PRJEB31516, sample SAMN03275573) | gut metagenome | biome: mammalia-associated habitat; material: feces | host: Papio cynocephalus | place: Kenya | collected 2012-07-27 ... | reverse complement strand
TATAGTAAACGACATAAATAATTGTGCTTAACATTTTGGGATATTTTTTCTATAATGGTAATTAGGAGAAGAAGTATGCCTGCACGCAATTATTTGACAGACCCCAAACAGCTCCTGGCTGAGGGGCAGATGATAGTCTCGTCGACGGAAGACTCGAAATTCCAGCACAAGGTTGAATGCGTCAATATCGTACTCGGGGGCATGATGCCATCTGAGCTTAGCAATTATGTAGCGGAGAGCAAGAACACGATAACCAACTGGGTCAAGATAGCAGACGAGCAGGGATTCGAAGCATTGCACACACGAAAGCAGCCTGGCCGCCCCACGAAACTTACCAAGGAACAGCTGGATGAGCTGGAGGGGATACTGAATGACGACGAGCCATCTGCGCACGGCTACAGGGTATGGGATGGGCCATCCGTGTCTTCTCTGATCCAGGAGCGCTATGGCGTGTCGCTTTCGGCAAGGCAATGCCAGAGGATGTTCCATGGCTTCAACATGTCTCTCATCAGGCCACAGACTTACCCATCTCTTGGGGAGAGCAACCTGCAGGAGCGCGATGACTTTAAAAAAAACTGAAAAACAAGCAGGAGTCCGGGGAATATGAGGTCGTATACCAGGACGAGGTGCATTTCCAGATAAACACAACAGTCACGGCGAAGTGGGCAAGGAAGGGCTCCAGGCCAAAGGTAAAGTCCGCCCCCGGAAGAAAGAGTGCATCCTACAGCGGATATGTCTTGCCGGCTACCGGCGAGCTTATTGTGACAAAGCCCAACTGGTTCAATTTCGAGACCGTGATAGAATCATACAGGGAATTCCTTGCCAAGACTTGCATAGCAGATGGAAGAAAAATCCTTATGGTGATAGACAATGCGCCATGGCGCAAGAAGGCAAAGCGCCTGATATGGGATGTTTGCGATGACGAATATGCCGACATAAGAGAGAAAATGGAAGTGCTGAGCCTTCCTCCATACTCTCCAGATCTCAATCCAATAGAGCAGGTCTGGAGAAAAACACGAAGAGAAGTCACCCACAACAGATACTTCAAAAACATATCAGAACTTGAACATACCTTGGATATTTATTTTGATGGATTCCGAAAACCAAACAATGAGCTTGCTTCTTTATGTACATTCAAGCACAAATATTTATGACGTTTACTATAAAAGAACAAATTGTGGATGCTGGGGTGTATTATGTCCTGCTTGATGAGGTGCAACTTCTCTCTGAATTTGTGGCTGTTCTCAATAGTCTTATACGCATGGAAAATGTTGACGTATATGTGACTGGTAGCAATGCTAAGTTTCTTTCCAAGGATGTCATAACAGAGTTTCGTGGTCGAGGGGATGAGATTCATATGTTTCCTCTTAGTTTTTCAGAATTCATGTCAGTATATTCTGGTCCGAAGCATGATGGATGGGATGAATATATGCTTTATGGTGGACTTCCGATTATCCTGAACATTGAAGAACCTGAAGAAAAGATTCTTTTTTTAAAATCTCTTTTTGAGGAAACTTATATTTCAGATATTGCAGGAAGGCATAAGATTCGCAAACGTGCTGAACTGGATGACCTATTGAATATCCTTTCCTCTTCTATTGGTTCCCTTACTAACCCCAATAAGCTTTCAGCTACTTTCAAAAGCATAAAGAAAAAGACGATTAGCAATGCGACAATTGCTAGATATATAGAGTATCTTAGTGATTCTTTCTTAATTGACAGTGCTGTAAGGTATGATATCAAAGGGAAAAAGTATATTGGAACACCTGTTAAATATTATTTCACCGATATGGGGCTTCGCAATGCACGCCTGAATTTCCGCCAACTAGAGGAAACTCATACGATGGAAAATCTCATTTTCAACGAACTAAAAATCAGAGGTTTTAATGTAGATGTGGGAATTGTGGTAGTCAATAGCACTGATGCCGATGGCAGTAGTATTCGTAAACAACATAAAATAGATTTTGTATGCAATAAAGGCTATAAACGATATTACATTCAATCAGCTTATGCTATTGCGAATCAAGCAAAAATGGAACAAGAGCAGCGATCTTTGATGATGATTCATGATGGATTCAAGAAAATCATTATCACTAAGGATACGCCAGCGCCATATTATAATGATAGCGGCGTCCTGATTATGAATGTCTTCGATTTTATGTTAAATCCCAATAGCTTGGAAATATAAGAGGTGAGGATACTAGGACTATCATAAGAAAAGAAACGGCATAGCTACAATAACTATGCCGAATCTAAGATGAACCGCAAAAGCGCTTTATTGCGATTTTTCGATTAAACGAAAGCAGCCATCATGGATGGAACGACTGACAACAGTACTCCAGCGGCTACAGCTGAACCGATAACACCTGATACATTTGGACCCATTGCGTGCATCAGAAGGAAGTTCTGAGGATCAGCTTTCTGACCTTCTTTTGATGAAACACGAGCTGCCATTGGAACAGCAGAAACTCCAGCAGAACCAATAAGTGGGTTGATAGGCGATTTTGAAAGTTTGTTCATAAGCTTTGCAAGAAGAACACCACCTGCTGTGCCAACGCCAAATGCAATCATTCCTAGCAAGAGAATTCCAAGAGTCTCAAGGTTAAGGAACTTCGATGCAGCCATCTTCGAGCCAACAGAGAGGCCAAGGAAGATTGTGACTGTGTTCATTAGTGCATTTTGCATAGTGTCAGAGAGTCTGTTGATGACTCCGCATTCCTTTGCAAGATTTCCAAACATCAAAGCGCCAATAAGAGGAGCTGCAGATGGCAAAAGAATTGCGCACATTGTCAAAACCAAGAGAGGGAAGACAATCTTCTCAAGCTTTGAAACAGGTCTCAATTGCTCCATTTTGATCTTTCTTTCTGATTCTGTTGTTAATGCTCTCATGATAGGTGGCTGGATAATTGGAACCAGTGCCATATAAGAGTATGCAGCAACAGCAATAGAGCCAAGATACTCAGGAGCCAAACGTGATGTTACATAGATTGCTGTAGGACCATCAGCACCACCGATGATTCCGATAGAGCCAGCAACAAACAAATTGAAGTTGATTCCAGGAATATAAGAAAGAAGCAATGCTCCAATCAAAGCTGTAAAGATACCAAGCTGAGCTGCGGCACCCAAGAGAAGAGTCTTTGGGTTAGCAATAAGCGGTCCGAAGTCTGTCATTGCACCGACACCCATGAATATAAGGATAGGGAATAGGCCTGACTCGATTCCTGCATCATATAGAAGCTTGATAAATCCTGCATCTGGGTATGATCCCTCAGCAATTCCTGCTCCAGGGATATTGGAAAGAATGCATCCCATTGCAATTGGAATGAGCAAAAGAGGTTCAAATCCTTTCTTGATTCCAAGGTACAAAAGCAAGAATCCGACAAGGATCATAACAGCGTTGCCCCAGCCTCCTGGAGCAAGAAATCCAATCAAACCTGTAGATGCCCACAGGTTTTTAAGTCCTTCTAAAAGAATAGTACCCATCATGATCTCCTTAAGCGATAGTCATCAAAGTGTCGCCAGCTTGAAGCTGATCGCCTTGGTTGACGCAAATTGCTGTGACTGTGCCGGAGCATGGAGAGAAGATTTCATTCTCCATCTTCATTGCTTCCATTACCATAAGTACCTGATTTTCTTCTACATGATCGCCGACTTTGACATTGAACTTTAGAGCAAGTCCTGGCATTGGAGCCTTAACCTCTTGTCCGCCTGCTGGTGCTGTTGCTTTGCTAGGAGCTGGAGCCGCCTCTGCTGGAGCTGGCTTTGTCTCTACTTGTGGAGCTGCTTCTTTGACAACGCCACCGATAGTCATCAAAGTGTCGCCTGCTTGAAGTTGCTGTCCTTGAGATACAGGAATTGATGAGATAACACCATCGCATGGAGCGTAGATTTCATTTTCCATCTTCATAGCTTCCATGACCATCACAACATCGTCTTTCTTTACTGTATCGCCGACTTTTACATTCAATCTGAGAACCAAGCCTGGCATTGGAGCCTTGATCTCTTCAGATCCTGTTACAACAGTCTTTGCACTTGGAGCGGCAGATGTTACTTTGATTCCATCTGTTACATTAAGAGGATATGAAACGCCGTTTACAATAGCATTGTTTCCATCAATCTTTACGCCATATGATGTGCCATTGATTGCAATCGTATACTCATGCTTTGGATTCTTCTCCGATGTCTTTGCCCCTTGCATCTGGCTCTTGAGTCTTACGCCATTTACTTTTGCTTTTCCTGTCAAGAAGAGTATTCCCTTTTCCTTGCATGCTCCTGCAATGAAGATGTTCTCATCAGTAATTGGCAAGTTTGCATCCTCAAGCATCTTCATAGCTGCAGCAACGCCCTTCTTTGGATCTCTGTCATTGATGTCTACGACTTTCTCAGTTGTTGGCTCAAGTCCCATCTGAGCAGATGCGAGCTTTACAACCTCTGGATCTGGTGCAACTGGAGTCTTTCCAAAGTAGCCAAGGACCATTTTTCCATAGCCTTCAGCAAACTTCTTCCATGGTCCAAACATTACATTGTTGAATGCTTGCTGGAAGTAGAACTGTGAAACAGGTGTAACAGATGTTCCGAAGCCACCTTTTGCAACTGTCTCGCCCATAGCTTCAACGATAAGAGGATACTTGTCCATAAGTCCATTGTCTCTGAGCATTTGAGTGTTTGCTGTAAGAGCTCCACCGGGGAGAGGGAAGAATGGGATGTTTGGGTTTACCATTGTTGCCTCTGGAGGTAGGAAATAGTCTTTCATGCAATCTTCGAATACTTCTTCAGCTTTCTTGATCTTCTGGATATCGACATCAAGAGTGTAGTCTGTTCCTCTAAGAGCATGCCACATTGTGATAATGTCTGGTTGGCAAGTACCGCCTGAGCATGGTGACATCGAGAGATCAATCTGTGTGGCACCAGCTTCGATTGCATTCATGTACTGATCTACAGATACACCAGCTGTCTCATGTGAGTGGAACACGATTGGCATATCAGGGCCAAGAAGCTTTCTTGCTCTCTTGATTGTCTCATATACTGTATGTGGAGTAGATGTTCCAGATGCATCCTTGAAGCAAACTGAGTCAAAAGGAATTCCCGCATCAAGAATCTGCTTGAGTATCTTCTCGTAGAAATCAGGATCATGTGCTCCTGTTACTCCCTCTGGAAGAGACATCATTGTAACTGTTACTTCATGCTTAAGGCCAGCATCATGGATTGCTTTTCCTGAGTCGATCAAGTTGTTTACATCATTGAGTGCATCGAAGTTTCTGATAGTTGTCATTCCATGCTTTTTGAAAAGCTTTGCATGGAGCTTGATCATATCTCTTGGCTGGGAGTCAAGACCAACTACATTAACGCCTCTTGCAAGTGTTTGCAAATTAGCATCTGGTCCAGCAACTTGCCTGAACTCATCCATCATTGCGAATGCATCTTCATTTGTATAGAAATAAAGAGCTTGGAATCTTGCACCGCCACCTGCTTCGAAATGTGTGATTCCTGCTTCTCTTGCAGCAGCGACAGCAGGCATAAAGTCCTTTGTGAAGACTCTTGCGCCATATACAGACTGGAATCCATCTCGGAATGCCGTACACATAAAATTGATTTTTTTCTTGCTCATATTTATTACCTTAATTAATTTTTGTCTTTATCATAGGCAGCGACAATTGCGGCTGCTAAAGCTGCATCGTTTGTGGATTTAGCCACTGGTGCAGATTGTTTTGCTTTTGGTTGTGATGAAACAGATTCCTTTCCACCAACCTTGCAACAAATTTTGCTCATAAGTTTTGTCGCATAGATCAATAAAACCAGGAAAAGGAATACTGTGGCCATGCCAAGAACCATAAGAACGACGCCGTCAACAAGCTGTGCGTTCAAGGTTGTCTTGTCCATGTTTTCTAGTAATGCCAACATAGATTTATCTCCTATTTTTAAAATTTTCCATTCAATTTCTACTATACCAAAATCAAGAAAGGAGATTCAACATATATAATGATTTAGGTTCTGGAAATAATGGGTTAATTTTCCATTATTTAAGCATTTCCAAGCAGATGAAGATATGCTTTATATGTATTTTTTGTGGTGCACTTCTGTTTTCACTCCACATAGCTTTGATAATCGAGAGGATGGATATTATACTTAGTTTGGGAGTTGGTGCCCAATTAATGGAAGTGGAGTGTGTTATGGCTTCAAATAGTAATGATGATTTTGAGAAACAAAACAGCCGGATAAGAGAAAGAATGGACAAAATCGGCAGGAAGATAATGATCCTTTCTGGAAAAGGTGGTGTCGGAAAGACAACAGTTACTGTGAATCTTGCAAATGCTCTTGTCGATATGGGATGCACAGTTGGTGTGTTGGATGTTGATATACATGGGCCTAATGTTGCGAAGATGTTTGGCGTGGAAGGAGCAGAGCTTGGTTCGCCTGATGGTGTCACTATGATTCCAATTGAACCAAGAAAAGGATTGAAAGTGATGAGCCTTTCTTTTGCTCTTGACGATCCATCGTCTCCGATTATCTGGCGTGGCTCAATGAAGATGAGTGCAATACGACAGTTTCTGTCAGATGTCGATTGGGGAACTCTGGACTACCTTTTGATCGATACTCCACCCGGAACAGGAGATGAGCAACTGACTGTCATACAAGCAATCCCAGAGTTGACAGGAGCAATCATAGTCACAACACCTCAAGATGTAGCTGTGTTGGATTCAAGACGCTCTGTTGAGTTTGCGAGAAAGTGCGGAGTCGCGATTATCGGAGTTGTCGAGAATATGTCTGGGCTTAAATGTCCTCATTGCGGAGAAGAGATTCCTATTTTTGGAAAAGGTGGCGGTGAAAAGATGTGCTCCCAGATGCATGTTCCTTTCTTGGGCTCTGTTCCAATGGAGATTGATTTGTGCAAAGCAGAGGATGAAGGAAAAGACTGGATAGATGAGCCAGGCGCGCATCCGTCAGCAACTGCTTTGAAAGAGATTGCAAACCAGATCAATAATGGTACAGCTTGTTCAACATCTCGAGATACATCTTATCTTGGTACATCTTTTTGCACTCCATCAGCATGTGCTAGCTGTTCATCCAAGTGCTCATCAAGAAAGGGGTAGTCATGTCAATTAAGGATCTAGAGTGGAAGACAGGAAAGAAAGAAGAGTTATGCAAATGTGCGCTTTTCGATCTTGTCAGTGTAGAAAGGTTCTCTACAGATGGGCGAAAGGGGAATTTCGTAGAGGTAGATAGCAAGGATTGGATTGTCGCTATACCTTGGTTCCGAAACAAAGATGGAGTGCCATACTTTGTAATGGAAGAACAATTCAGACATGGCTCAGCAACTGTGACAAGAGAGTTCCCTGCAGGACTCGTCGAAAGAGGTGAGGAGGCTTTTGGTGCTGCGAAAAGAGAACTTCTTGAAGAGACTGGTCTTGAGGGCGATTTCTCGCTTTTGGGCAATGTGAACCCAAACAGTGCATTTATGGCAAATAGGCAATCATTCTTTTTTGTAGAGAATCTAAGGAAAGTAAAAGGACAATCGCTTGATGAGAATGAGCAAATAGATGTTGTTGAAGTTCCAGTAGCAGAGGCAGTGCGTGATATGGGTACGGGACTCTATGACAATGGAATCATGATGATGGCTCTAGGTTTTTTCTTGCGACTTGCAGAAAAGAGACCTGAGCTAAGAGAGGTTACAAAATGAAGAAGGTATTTTACCTGTTATTGGCTATTCTTGTATTGTTTGCGTCTATTTCATGCGCATCGACAAAAAATAGTTTGCCAACAGTTTCAGTAACAGCGAATGCTGAATTGAAAGTTGAGCCTGATGTTGCTTTTTTCTCTGTTACAGCTGAGTCTGTGGAAAACACCACCGATCAAGCTCGAGCAAAGACTAGCCAGATGGTAAACCAAGCTATAGATATTCTGGCTTCTGGCTTTGGTATAAGTAAGGATGATATAAAAACAGACTACATCAATGTTGGTCCTTCATATATCTGGAAAGACAATGAAAGAGTGCTAGAAGGGCAAAGAGCTGTCCAATCTGTAGAGGTAACGCTCAGAAATATCGATATCTATGGAAATGTCTTCGAATCGCTTTCGAAAATCGATGGAATATCTGTGTCGAATGCAACTCTTGATAAGCTAGATAAAACAGATGATCTGGATGAAGTAAGACGCTTGGCGATAAAGGCTGCTTTTGATAAAGCAACAGCATATGCAGAGGCATCTGGAATGAATATCTCTGGTGTTCTCTCTATAAGCGATGGTTCGAATGTCTCTTATTCATATCCTAACTTGATGATGGCCAAAGCCTCGTCTTATGATGGCGTAGAGTCCTCTACAGCTTATTATGCTGGTGATATATCAATCTCCGATAGTGTATCTGTGGTATATCAAATGACAAAATAGGTTTTTATGTTTCGACTTGATCCATGCCGGTATTTGACTATACCATGGCATGGAATTTTTTTATCATAAGGCCATGAGTGTTTTATATCTTCTAGGTGATTCAACTTGTGCGATAAAAAGAGAAGATGCACGCCCAGAGACGGGTTGGGGCGAGGAATTTCAATCTTATGTCAAAGATGGATGGATTGTTGATAATAGGGCTATCAATGGGCGCTCTACGAAGTCCTTTATTGACGAAGGGAATTTTGATTCGATTTTGGAAGTTGCCGACTTTGGCGATAGCGCGATAATCCAATTCGGTCACAATGATTCAAAGCTCGATAAAGAAAGACACACGGATCCTTTTGGCAGTTATGTCAGCAATCTTGATTATATGGCTGATAAGTTGAAAGCAAAGGGTGTTTCTGTATATTTTGCAACTTCTATCGCGCGAAGACAGTTTGACGAAAGAGGCGTGATCAAGCAAACACATGGAGAGTATCCTTTTGCGATGCACTATGCTGCGTTCAAAAGCTCTGTGCCATGCATAGATATGACTACAACTACAATGGTTGAACTTCAAAAACTCGGAGATGAAGAGAGTAAGAAGTATTTCATGAATCTAGAGAAGGGAATCTATCCAAATTATCCCGATGGCAAGCTTGACAACACACACCTGACGCCCAAAGGCGCCAAGTGGATAGCAAGATTGGTTGCAAGAGAACTCTCTCTTTTGTCAATTAGGCCGGAGTTTTTGAGATCTGATATCTCTTACGACAGACATTTTGAAGATGTTGCAAAACTCGAGCTTGCAGATTAGTCCAGATTGATATCAACAAACTGAAATGTTGTTACATCAAATAGCCCACAATCTGTGAGTTTGTATGATGGAATTACAGGCAGAGCCATGAAGCATAGCGTCATAAATGGATCTATATCTGGGTTGACATGTAAATCCTCGCTTGCGCTTTTATGCATCTGATCTAGGCATTTTACGACGTCTTCCATTGCATCGTCTGTCATAAGACCTCCGATTTCAAGTCTATGCGATCCTAGTTCCTTTCCGTCCTTGAACATTGTGATTCCACCACCCATTGAGATCAGTTTCTCTACAGATAGTGCCATGTCTTTATCGTTGTCACCAATTACTATTATGTTATGTGAGTCATGGGCAATTGATGTGGCAACAGCACCGTGTTTCATTTTGTAGCCTCGTATCAGAGCAACGCCTACATTCCCTGTTCCATGGTGCCTTTCGATGACAGCAAGCTTTAGTATGTCTTGGTTTGGGTCATGTATCCACTCTCCGTTTTCATCTCTTTTTACTGTTGCTTCTCCTTTTCCTGTTACAACACCGCCAGGAATTATATCTATTACTCTTACGTGATTCGATTTAAGCTTCAGTGAAAGCGATTTCTCTGAAAAATCCTTCACGTCCATCTTTCCAGATACTCCAATTGGCGTCGCATGGGGAGCTTTTTTCAAGATTCTTCCATCTTCCGCTACAAGCGAGCCATTGATGAATACCTTTGTAGGTGTAATCTTTTCAATCGATGAAGAGAGGAAGAAGTCTGCTCTCTTACCTGGCGCGATTGCTCCTCTATCAGAAAGGTTGTAGCACTCTGATGCATTCAAGCTTGCAATTGTTATTGCTTTTATAGGGTCAAGGCCTGCCTCGATTGCAATGTTTACAGCATAGTTTATATGTCCCTCGCGGATAATCGATTGAGGTTGTCTGTCATCTGTGCAAAAAAGGCATCGTCTGTAGTTATGATCAGTAACCCCTGGCAAAAGATTGAGAACATTCTTGCATGCTGTTCCTTGCCTTAACAGGACGTACATCCCTTTTCTTATTTTCTCTTGCAGCTCCTCTGGTGTTTCGCATTCATGATCTGTTGATATTCCAGCAGCAATATAAGCATCAAGACCAGGGCCGGTGATTGATGGAACATGGCCATCGATCTTCTTTTTCCTTTTGTAAGCGCATTCAAGTTTATCGAATACATCGCTGTCGCCAGAGATTATCCCTGGATAGTTCATCATCTCTCCAAGTCCAAGTATTCTCTCATCATCGATTGTTGTCTCGATTTCCTTTGCATTTAAAATTGCTCCTGAGTGCTCAAATGGCGTTGCAGGAACACATGATGGGAACATATAGAATATAGACAGGGGAGCATCTTTTGCAGAAGAAAGCATATATTTCATAGCATCAAGCCCAGCTACATTGCATATCTCATGTGGATCTGCGATTACGCTTGTAGTGCCACATGGTACCACAGCGTTTGAAAACTCTGATGGTGACAAGTGTGATGATTCTATATGACAATGTCCATCAATGAAGCCTGGAACAAGGTATTTTCCTTTGGCATCTATCTCCTCCATTGCTTTTCTGTCTCCCGAGAATCCTGCTATGTATCCATCTTTTATATAGACGTCGGATGAGAATGTGTTTCCATTGTACACATCTACTATTTGTGCATTTTTGATTACTAGATCACAAAGTTCTCTACCCATTGAGGCATTTACTATATCCAATGCTGTCTTTTTGTCCATTTCATAACCTCCTGTTTTCTAATCTAATTCTATGCGAGTTTCCGGAAAAATAAATGATCAATTCCAAATTTGGTGCATTTTGTTGCATTTTTCTTCCCACATGTTCGTTTTCCTATGATAAAATGTTCACATCAGATTAAGGAGGTGGGTTAATGGAACTTGTTTCTTTCAAGAAATCCGCTTTAGAAAAAAAGGGTACAAATATTCGTACTGAGATTATGGCAGGTGTTACAACCTTCCTCGCAATGGCTTATATTCTAGCTGTAAACCCAGGCATTCTGGAAGCAGCAGGAATGGATGCAGGTTCTGTTTTCACAGCAACAGCTCTATCTTCTGCAATAGCCACGCTTATTATGGGAATCGTTGCAAACCTTCCTTTCGCACTAGCTCCAGGCATGGGCTTGAATGCTTTCCTAGCATACACAGTTGTTCTTGGAATGGGATACTCATGGCAATGGGCTTTGACAGCTGTTTTCATTGAGGGAATTATCTTTATCTTGCTTACTTTCTTCAATGTTAGAGAAGCAATCGTCAACTCAATTCCTTCCAACCTCAAAAAAGCAATTTCTGTTGGTATTGGTATGTTCATCGCATTTATCGGTATGCAAAATGCCGGCATCGTCATCGGTGGTGCAACACTTGTCGAGCTTGGAAATATAATGGTTCCTGGTCCTGCAATGTGTGCAATGATTGGACTTATCATCACATCTGTTCTTGTTGCTTTCAATCTTAAGGGCGCTCTCTTAATTGGTATCGTTGTAACAACAATAATCGGAATTCCAATGCATGTTACAACATATGCGGGCGGCTCTTATTTGCCACCATCATTGGCTCCAACATTTTGCAAGTTCGCATTTGCAGAGTTGACTGGTCCAGCAATCATTGACTTCATCGTTGTTATGTTCACATTCCTCTTTGTTGATATGTTTGATACAGTAGGAACTCTTATCGGATGTGCAACAAAGGCTGATATGGTCAGAGCTGATGGAACAATCCCTAATTGTAAGGAAGCATTGTTCGCTGACGCTGTTGGTACAACAGTAGGCGCTATGCTTGGAACATCGACAGTCACAACATTCGTCGAGTCTTCAACTGGTGTTGTCGAGGGTGGAAGAACTGGTGTTACAGCAATTGTTACAGCTTGTCTCTTTATCCTTTCTTTGTTCTTGGCTCCTCTATTCCTTTCAATTCCACAAGCAGCAACAGCTCCAGCTTTGATCCTTGTTGGTTTCTATATGATGAGCCCTGTAAAGGAGATTTCTTGGGATGATGCATCAGAAGGAATCCCAGCATTCCTTTGCATTATAATGATGGTTGTTTGTTACTCAATCTCTGATGGTATCATGTTCGGTATTATCACATACGCTATCATTAAGCTTTGCAAGAAAGACTTCAAGGCTCTTACACTACCTACAATTGTCGTTGCTTTGTTGTTTGTAGCTAAGCTCATCATCGACGCAATTCCTGTTTGGACAGCAGCTTAAGCTCTAATGATGAATAATCTAAAGCCAGGCTTTCGGGTCTGGCTCTTTTAATATAAGTTAGGAGAATTTCCAATGGTAGCAAGAGAACAAGAGCTAATTGATTTTACTAAAGCTGTTTTAAGAATCCCAAGCCCCTCGGGCAAAGAGGGGGATGTTGCTCGTTTCTTGCAACACAAAATGCAAGAGCTTGGCTTTGATGATGTTATCATAGATAAATATGGCAATGTGATTGGCATAATTAATGGTGAAAGAGAAGGCAAAACAATATTGCTTGATGGCCACATAGACAATGTCGATGTGATAGATATCGACATGTGGAAACATGATCCATGGGGTGCCGAGGAAGTAGATGGGAAGATCTACGCACGAGGTGCATCTGATATGAAAGCATCTGTTTGCGCTATGGTTATGGGAGCATATTATTTTGCAATGGACACGAAAAGGAAGTTTGCTGGAAGGGTATGTGTCTCATGTACAGTGCATGAAGAATGTTTTGAAGGCATCTCTTCGAGATCGGTATCAGCCACTATAAAGCCCGATTTTGTAATAGAAGGGGAAGCAACTTCATCTACTGTAAAGATTGGTCAGAGAGGAAGAGCTGAAGTAGTAGTGGAGACAGAGGGCATAAGTTGCCATTCATCGAATCCTGAGAAAGGCGTAAATGCTGTCTATTCAATGATGGATGTAATACATGAGATCAGAAAAATCGTTCCTTCTGAGCATCCAATACTGGGAAAAGGAATATTTGAGCTTACTGACATCATATCGTATCCATATCCTGGTGCATCTGTTGTTCCTTCTCTTTGCAAGGCAACATTCGACAGACGTACTCTTGTGGGAGAAACAGAAGAGATTATTCTAGCTCAAATCGAAGATGCAATAAGAAGAGCACAAGAGAAAGAGCCGAGAATAAAAGCAAAGTGCTATGTTGCGATAGGCAAAGCAAAATGTTGGACAGGAGAGGTAATAGAAGCAAAGAAATTCTATCCAGCTTGGCTTGTTGATAAGGATTCAGAAGAAGTTAAGAAAGCTATTGAAGGATTGGAAAAAGCAGGTATAGAGACCAAAATATCGCACTTTTCTTTTTGCACTAATGCTAGCCATTTTTGTGGAGAGGCTGGGATTCCTACCATTGGATATGGTCCATCTCTGGAATCTCTTGCACATGTTCGAGATGAGTACATTGAGATATCGGAGCTAACAAAAGCTTGCAAAGGCTTTGAAGCAATATTGAAAGAGTTGTTGTTGAAAGAGGAATGACAGATATCTTCTTAGCATTCACTAAGCTGTAAAATATTTGCAGAAAGTTTCTTCTATGCCGAAGTCGTAACCTGGCTCATCTATTGCTTTGATAACTGGCGATCTTATTGAGTTGGATGTTGAAGAACGAAAACTCAATATAGTTGGAATAAAAGGTCAGAAGATGTCCGAAGATGAAATCTCGAAAGTGCTTTCGGAAAGAAAAGAGAAATGGATTGCACCTAAGCCAAGGTACTCCAAAGGGGTTCTTAGACTCTTTAGAGAGCATGCAGCAAGTCCAATGGAAGGAGCATATCTCAAGTATTGAACACAACGGCCTTCTCCTTTGGCAGAAGGCCTTGTTTCGATGAAGTTTCTACTTGTATTGCTTAAGGATGCCCTCAAGGTTATGGATGAATCGTTTCCTATAGCTTTCTGGGCCAAGTATTGTGACAGATGTGCCGCATTGGATAATCCTAAGCATAAGCTCAATAGAATTCTCGACATCAAAGTGGCAAATCAAGGCTCCTTTGTCATTTCTCTCGAATGTCGGCTTTCCATGGACAAGAGTCGAAAAAGAGTTCAATGCGCTTTTTTCTTGTATTAAAAGAGTCAGTGGAACCATGTCGATTACATCCATATCGTCTTTCTTGTCTTGCTTTGTAAAAGGCTTTAAGTTGTCAGGAATAGTATATGTCTCATCAAGCATCCGTGCTTCTGTGATATTTGCGATATCGAGTGTGATTATGTCCTTTGTATGTCTTAGTCTTCCTGTGACAGTCATTGGCTTTCTGCCATCAGCTTCATCCTTGAACCCGATGAAGTATGGTGCAATCTCGATCTCTTCCTTATCTGGCAATGTTGTCGAAATGCGAGCTATGCGACCAGAAACCCAGCAATCGATCAAGACTTCCATTATTTCATTGTATTTTCCGCTTATGGCCCTGTTGCTTATCAACTTGGAGTCTATAGAATCTGCAAGAGCAAGTACATTTTCTGAGATTTTCGGAGCATAGGAACGCATATTCATCGCGATTTTCCTTAAACCGGATGCAAGGTGAGGATTTTGCATTTCGCTAGATGCAGCAAGAGCCTCTGCACTCATATTGAAAGCAAGGCTTTCGTATATTGAAAGTTCCAAAGGTGTGCTGTCTTCTTCCTTTTCTTTGATCTTTATGAGGTTATTGTCTTCGTAAATATCGATATGCTTCGATAGATCTTCGACATATCTTGAAATTGTTGATCTGTGTACACCTAATCGACGTGCGATTTCAGCCCTTCTCAAGCCTTCCGGATGTGAACGCAACAACAGCTCCAGTTGCGCAACCCTCTCTCCTTTCATTTTTGTCTCCTCGTAAAAAAGTATAACATAGAAAACCATGTGTGCAACTTTTTGCAACAAAGAGAGCAATTTAAGCTTAAAAATGTTGTTTTTCCTTGAAAATGTTTGCTCTCTTGCTAGAATTTCAATATGGAGAGGGAAAAATGAAACATTTTTCTAGGATGAACATAAGGAATGTCTTTGCTCTTTCCTTTTCATATTTTGTTGCTCTCCCTATGCTTGCTGTTTTCGCAATTGGCTCTATTTTTGTTTTGAGAAATGCAAAGGCTGATGCTATTGATAAAATAAAGACATTCCACAGCTCTTTGATTTCACAATTGGAGCTGGAGGAGAAAAGCGTCAGTGCAAGGCTATCTCATCTGATGTATGCAAATAATGGTTCGATTCTATCGCTTTCTTGCTCCGCTGATACTGACGATGCCACAATCAAATATGAGGCTGTTGAGAAGCTTTCATCTGCTATGGATTATTCGCTACCTCCTACATCAGAGATACTCTCAGCGCGATTTTGCTTTCTTTCTGGGCGCTTTGTCGAATACAAGAGTTCATTGAATATGGAAATTTCGGATGAATTCAAGAAATTGCTTTCAGATGACATTGGCAATGTACATACAATGGCTTTCAATGCTGGTTCCTATCCTTCCTTGTATGTAGGTACGACCGATGGCAACTTGATTTGGATTGCAGGGATTGCCCCAGGGGCTTTTCTCGATCGAAGCAGAAGCATTGAGTATGTGTTTCTTTATCAAATATCGAGTGTATACAGAACCCTCCAGAGCTACGATACAGCATATGCCTTGAAAAGAAACTCGATAGGATACACGGCTATACTATCAAAGGCTGGAGATATTCTTTCTTCTGCTAGAATGGATAGAGCTGATTTGGATCAATATCTTAATGGAAAAAGAAAGAAAGGCTATAGCTATATAACTACAGAATTTGACAGTTACAAGATTCTAACGATTGTCAAAAACATCGATTTATTTGAAAGTGGTTGGTATTTCTTGCAAGTTTTATTGGTTATCATCCTTATTGTTTTTGCTTCTTTCATAGTCTTCTTAAGAATATTGCTAAAGAATGTCATTTATCCTGTGAATGATGTTTCGAAGGCCTTGAAATCTGTTGAGAGTGGCAATCTATCTATGCATATTGAGCCATCTGGTGTGGAAGAAGTCCGGAATGCAATCCATTCATTCAATGCTATGTGCCGCAGATTGAAAGCCCTTGTAAGTGATTATGAAGAGAAAATCTCGGAACAAGCAAATTCTCCCGATAGGTTGTTTTGCTCATATGTGCAAGGTAAGATCACAGATGGCGAACTGGCCATTTTCGAAAAGACACAGTTGTCTGAAATGCACAGGTTGATTTTGCTCAGAGCAATGGATAGAAATTGGACATCGATGTTGTCTTTGGCCAATGATCTTGATACAGATATGGAGTTTTCCTCAAAATGCATCATGGCTCCATACAAAAAGAACAGCTGGATAATACTATACAAAGAGGATGCAGGTGGCGCTCCAATGGCTTTGACAGAGCGTATTTTGGAGACATTTCGACGAATAACACAAACAAAAGCCACTATTGTTATCTCGAAGGCCGTCCGCTCTATTTCAGATACAAACAATGAATTGAAGTACTTGAAGATGTCAGAAGAGATTTTGCCAATAGTCGCATGGGATACAATACATGAGCTATCGAATCTTGAGCAATATTTGGAACCAGTAGTAGAAAATCAAGTCAACTATGCATTGCTAGCAAAGGCTATATTAAAGGGTGATGTAAAGAAGATCAATGAAGAGAAAGAGAGAATCTTCGTCGAATTCATGAATAGCAACATGGATAATTCGAAAAAAATCGTGATGTCTTTGATCCTCAGTTTCTTCACTCTTATCGATAATGAAGCAGTTGGCGAGATTGGGATTTTAGGTTTTCATCAGGATTATGTTTCTATAGTAGACTCATTGGAGGATGTAAAGTCGCTCATGTTGTTTACGAGTACCTTTATATCACAAGCTGAGAAGAGTGTTAGATCCAAGCTGAATGAAGCAGATTTTTCCCCTGTCGAAAAAGCGAAGAGATTTATTGGAAGCAACTACCAGAAGGTTAGCATTTCCTTGTCCTCAGTTGCAGAATATGTTGGACTAAATGAGCGTTATCTTTCAACTTTATTCTCAAGAGAGGAGGGAGAGACATTCATAAGCTATTTGACAACACTCAGAATGCAGAAAGCGAAAGAGCTCTTGAAAGGGACAGCTTTCAAGGTTTATGAAGTTGCCCAAATGTGTGGCTACCAGAATTCTGAGCACTTCAACAAGACATTCAAAAAGCTATATGGTGTTTCTCCTACAGAGTATAGGAAAATGAATAATAGACAGTAAAAGTGACATAAAAACAGGCTTTATTTCCCCTATTAAATGAAAAAAACACAGTTTTTTTGAAGAATTGACTGTAGTTCGATAGAAAAAACACAGCAAGAATTAGATATGACCAAAACAATCAAGGAGGTTTTGATTATGAGGAAAATCGCTGTTTTATTTCTGATCATGGCAATTGCTCTGACAGCTTTGTGCGCATCAGGAGGAAAAGAAGCATCCAACGGATTGGCTGGAACTATCACATTCACGATTTGGGATAACAATCTTAACAATTTCATCGAGGAAAATGATATGGTTGGCAAATTCCAGCAAGCTTATCCTGATGCTGATATCGAGATCGAGAAGATAAAGGACGATTCAGAGTACTGGAATGCAATGAAGATGAGAGCGAGTGCAGGACAGCTCCCAGATGTCATGTTCAATAAGCCTTTTACTCTTTCAAGATTCCAGAGCTATCTTATGGATTTGTCAGACACAAAGGCTGCAAGCGACAACATACTTGCATCAGGTTATGCTATTGGTGGCAAGATCCTTGGAATTCCAATGACAGCTGGATATGAGTATGTGTTCTATTGGAAGGATCTCTTTAGAGAGGCAGGAGTTGATGTGCCAACAACTTGGGGAGAGCTTGAGGAGGCAACATTGAAACTCCAAGAATACTATGGTGCAAAGGACAAGGATTTCATCGCATTGGGAGTCGGCTTGAAGGACGAATGGCCTGATTATCCGTTTATGGAGTTTATGCCAGCATTGATTTCTGCAAATGGCCAGAACTGGAATACAATGGCCGCAACAGATGCTCCTTTTGCTGAGGGTACAGATGTCCGAACAGCATATGAGAAGGTCTACAAGCTATTTACTTCAGGTGTTCTTGGAAAGGATCCTCTTGGACTTGGAAACGATCAGATTACAAATCTGTTCGCGACAAAGAAAGTTGCGATCTTCCCATCAGGAGATTGGTCGTTGCAGAACATAATCAATGCAGGTGCTGATATCTCAGAGCTTGGAACGATTTATCTTCCTGTAAGAGACAGCAAAGATGATCCATATAATGTTATAGTGCAAGGCGATTCATTCATGGGCGTGACAACACATTCGAAGAATCCAGAACTTGCAAAAGCATTCATAGAGTGGTTCTATTCAGATGCTTGGTATCCTGATTACATCGCGTATGTCTCATCATCATCAGCGATGAAGTCGTTTCCGAAAGAGAAGGATCCTATCCTTGCCGAGGCTGATGCAAATACTCCTGACATGACTCTTGTTATGTATGATGGAGGAGGCGACAACTTCTCTGCGCTCCAAAACGAAACAGCATTCGACTACAAGAAGCTTGGAGCCCAGATGTTAACAGCAAACTTTGATCTGGATCAGACGTTTGATAACTTGAATGAGAAGTGGGCAGCTGCTCGCAAAAAGCTTGGAATCAAATAATCGAGTAGTTTTTGATAGGGCATGGGATTCCATGCCCTCTTTTATAGGAGGGCGATATGCCAACTCTTTCGAGACAAAAAGCAATATTCATTTTCATATCACTCATGATTCCTGTTTTGCTATTGCTTGCATTTGTTCTATTGCCAGGCTTGGATCTTTTCAGGATAAGTTTGACTAATTGGGATGGCTATTCTCAATCATTTCAATGGATTGGGCTGGAAAACTATGTATCGATGCTCAAGAACAGCGATCTTTGGATGTCGCTGAAAAACAATGCTGTATATTTCATTTTGCATCTTATTATGATTCCCGTTGAGCTTGCATTTGCAACGCTATTAAGCAGCAAGCTTAGGTGTGCAGGATTCTATAAAACGATGGTTTTCATGCCGTATATCATAAATGGAGTTGCGATAAGCTATGCCTTTTCATACTTCTTTTCTCCTATAAATGGAGCATTTGATGCGATTTTGGATGCCTTAGGACTTGGGATGCTGACAAGAAGCTGGCTTTCAGATCCTTCAATTGTCAACTATGTGTTGTCGTTTGTATCTCTTTGGAGATTCTCAGGATACCATGTGATATTGTTCCTCGCTGCTTTGCAATCGATGCCTCAAGATATATGTGAGGCTGCAATGATTGATGGTGCTTCTTCTTGGCAACTATTTAGATACATTCAGATACCGTCGATAATGCTTATTGTAGACTTTGTTCTTTTTGACAATATAAGAGGCGCTTTGCAAGTGTTCGATATACCATTTGTCATGACTGGCGGAGGCCCCGGCTATGCATCGTCAACATTCACACTCTATACGATAAAGACAGCTTTCACATTCTCGAATTTTGGCCTTGCATCCACTATGGCTGTAGCGATAATGGTTATGATTGTTGTCATCTATTTTGTGCAGCACTTTATAATCCATAAAATAGTTCTAGGGGAGGGAAGAAAATGATTTATCCAAGACGCATTCTCATTCAAATTGCAAAGCAAATGATATGTATCATGATGGTCATGATAGTTGTTGCACCTCTTTTGCTTACTCTATTTGCTTCCTTCAAGACAGGTTCCGATATGGTCAACACGTCTCCTTTGTCTTTACCTCCATTAGAGAGAATCACATTCGACAACTTTTTGCGTGTTTTGACAGATAGATATCTCATCATAGGGTTCAAGAATACTGGGATAATACTAGGCATAAGTCTTTTCTTTAACGTTATTTTCGGGACAATGACAGCATATGTGATCGATCGTTTCGATTTTTCCGGCAAGAAGTTTGTTGTAATGCTATTTTTCGCAGGAATGCTTATTCCGACATTTGTCACAGAGATTGCTCGTTTCAAGATCATAGCTACACTTGGCCTTTATAACACATTGATGGCTCCTATGGTGATATATGTCGCATCTGATCTGATGCAACTCTACATATACAGACAGTTTATATCGAAGATCCCTGTGTCCCTTGATGAATCTGCGATTTTAGATGGGTGCTCATATTTTGGGCTGTTTTCGAGAATCATATTCCCGTTACTTGCTCCTGCTACAGCTACTGTTTGTATAATCAAGGCAATCAATATAATCAACGATATGTACATACCATATCTTTATATGCCGAAAAACAAGTTAAGGACATTGACTACCTTCTTGATGAACTATGCAAATGCACAGCAAGGCTCATGGCAGACATTGGCTGCTGGAATCATCTTGATAATGCTTCCTACGATTCTTCTTTATGTCTTTTTCCAAAAGCGCATTCTTGCAGGAGTCGTCGCTGGTGCTGTCAAGGAGTAGAGCGAATAGTATTTGTTGTTATAACATTTAATGACAGAGGCAGATCTTATCTTTATAATAATGCTAGTTGTTCTGAACAATGACAAAAAGGAGGGAAGATGGATATCCATTCGTATCTAGATGATCCTGAGGTTTTCAGAGTGAATACCTTGAAAGCTCATAGCGATCATAAGCATTATATATCCAAAGAGGATTATAGGGCTTCGAAAGATGAGCTTTGGCTCTCTTTGGACGGAGAGTGGGATGTTCTTTATGCAAAATCTCCAGAAGAGAGAGAGGTTGATTTCTACAAAGAGGATTTTCCATCAGATTCTTTTAAGAAAATTAGGGTTCCGGCTCATGCTGAGCTTGAGGGCTTTGGAGATATACAATATATAAACACGATGTATCCTTGGGAGGGTCATGAGATGCTCAGGCCCCCAATGGTGCCAAAAGACAATCCCGTTTTGTCCTATTTAAGGTTTTTTGATTTAAAAGAGTCCCAAATAGGCAAAAGAATAGTGCTAAGGTTCGAAGGAGTCGAAACAGCGATGGCTGTTTACCTAAATGGCTCGTTTGTCGGTTACAGCGAAGACTCTTTCTCTATGGCCGAGTTCGATATAACAGAGTATGTCAGAAAAGAGAAAAACCGCCTCTCGGTCGAAGTATATAAGAGATCGACAGCATCATACTTGGAAGACCAGGACTTTTTCCGTTTCTCTGGAATCTTCAGGCCGGTTTCAGTATATGCAATCCCAGCTTGTCATATATTTGATTTTTTCTCAGATTGCACACTTGAGGGAAAAGATACAGGCGTCATGGACCTTTCCTTGTCTCTTTCTTTTCAATCTTCATTCAAAGGGAAAATCGATGTATCAATAAAAGATGGCAAAAAAGAAATATTTACAGACGAAAAAGAGATAACAGATAAAGATGAAGCCATCGTTTTTGATACTATAAAACTTGATGGGGTTGTTCCTTATTCAAACAAATTGCCATATCTTTATACGCTCGAGATGAGTATTTACAACCAAGATGGCTCTCTTGTTGAGATTGTGCCTTATAAAATCGGATTCAGACGAGTAGAAATAATAGACAAAGTCATATATCTCAATGGGGAAAGGCTTTTGATTCTGGGTGTAAACCGCCATGAATGGAATGCTCATAAAGGCAGGGCAATCGGAATTGATGATATGGAAAAGGATATCGAGATCTTCAAGAGGAACAATATCAATGCTGTGCGTACATGCCACTACCCAGACAACATTGCTTTTTACTCTCTTTGCGATGAAAACGGTATTTATATGATGGCGGAGACCAATCTGGAATCCCATGGGTCATGGCAAAAGATGGGAGCGATTGAACCTCAATGGAACGTTCCAGGAGATAACGAGAAGTGGTTTGGAGCTGTTCTAGACAGAGCGAGCAACAACTTCAACAGCTTCAAAAACCATCCATCGATTCTCTTCTGGTCACTAGGCAATGAATCTTTTGCAGGAGAAGGAATAAGGCTGATGAACGAGTTCTTCAAAAAGAAAGACTCTCATCGACTTGTCCACTATGAGGGAGTGTATCATCGACCCGAGTTGAAGAAAGTGATTAGCGACGTTGAGTCCCAAATGTATGCTCCTCCGGAGAGGATAAGAGAATATTTCAAGACAGATGGCTCAAAGCCGTTCATACTTTGCGAGTTCATGCATTCCATGGGGAATAGCTGCGGAGGTTTCTCAAGCTATGATGAGCTCTTTGATGAGTTCAAATCCTATAATGGCGGGTTCATCTGGGATTTTATTGATCAAGCTTTATATGTCTATGACAAGATAAGCGGCAAAGAAGTTTTGCGTTATGGCGGTGATTTCTCGGAAAAATGCTCTGATTATGAATTTTCAGCCAATGGTATTGTTTTTGCAAACAGGGAAGAAAAGCCCGCGATTGAGGAGGTAAGGTACTTCTATGGAAATCGTATTCGGTGATGTAACTTTAGGTGTGAAAGATGATGATAGAGAATATATTTTCTCTTATCAGACAGCAGGCCTCGAATCATATAGGAAAGATGGAAAGGAGTGGCTGTATCGTGCCCCGAAGCCATCTTTTTGGCGAGCGACAACATGCAATGACAGAGGAAATGGTTTCTCTGCAAGATCTTCTATCTGGCTTGGTGCTGATATGTTCATTTTCTTGGATGATGTGAAAATCGAAATAGATGGAAAGAACTTTGCATTGGATGATGTGAAAGCTCCGAAGAACACATTGCTTCTCTCGTCTAGTTATCGATCTGCTTCTACTGTCTCTGTCTCTTTTATCTACAATACAGCTACGACTTCTGAGGCTAAGGTAGTAGTAAAGTACACTGTTTTGCATGGTCGGATGAGGGTCGATTTCGAATATATAGGCACAAAAGGTCTTCCAGAGCTTCCGGTTTGCGGTTTGCGCTTCATAATGCCAAGCCTTGCCTCCTCGTATGATTATACAGGGCTTTCCGGGGAAACATATCCAGATCGAATGAATGGTGCAAGAAAAGGCACTTTCCATGTTGATGGTCTTCCTGTTACGCCTTATGTAGTTCCGCAAGAGTGTGGTATGCATATGGCTAACTCATATCTAAGGATCAATATGGATAATAGGCAAATTATTATCAAAAAAGCAAATGATGATTTCAACTTCTCTCTTCTTCCTTATACAGCAGAGGAGCTTGAGAATGCTTGGCACCAAGAAGAGCTTGCGGATGCGAGGAGAACAGTTCTGCTCATAGCTGCGGCAGTTAGGGGAATTGGTGGGATAAACAGCTGGGGAGCTGAACCAGAGGAGAAATACCATCTTCCATCTGACAGAAATTACAAGTTTTGCATATATATAGAATAAGTCGCCTTCCTATATATTTGCCTAAAAGCTTGACATGGATAAGCCATAGGCTTTTAACTATATTGCAGAGGTGAAGAATGAAGACAATGTTTATTGCATCGACTATGTCATACATGTGCATGCCGGAGTTTAAACCATGGCTCTTCGCTTTTGTTTGAAATAATTTGATTTTGATCGAAGAAAGAGCAAGTGCTCTTTTTTTTATGGAGATAGGATGATTGAAATAGAGAATCTTAATAAGGTCTTCAAGCTGAAATCTGGTGATGTCGAGGCATTGAAAGATGTTTCGCTTGAGATAAAAGCTGGCGAGAAATATGGAGTAATCGGATATTCTGGGGCAGGAAAATCAACACTTGTAAGGTGTTTGAATTTTCTGGAAACACCCGATTCTGGTACAGTTTCCATCGATGGGAATGTAATAAAGATAGAGGATGGCAAACTTTATAGAGTAGATGAAAGCGGGAAGAAAAAGCTTACAGAAAGGGATCTGAATAAGATGAGGAGAGGCATTGGAATGATATTCCAGCACTTCAATCTCCTTGATCGCTCTACAGTGTTTGACAATATTGCATATCCATTGAAGTATAGTGGCAAAAGCAAGAAAGAGATTTCTGACAAAGTTTTTGAGCTTCTTGATCTTGTTGGCCTTAGGGATAAAGTGGATGTGTATCCTTCACAACTTTCTGGAGGACAGAAGCAAAGGGTTGCAATTGCAAGAGCTCTTGCAAATGAGCCGAAGATTCTTCTCTCGGATGAGGCTACAAGCGCATTGGACCCGGATGCGACAGAGTCTATTCTGAATCTTCTTCTGGAGCTTAACAAAAAACTTGGTCTTACTATTGTTTTGATCACGCATGAAATGGCTGTAATCAAATCTGTTTGCGACCGTGTTGCTGTGATGGAGGATGGGCGCATTGTCGAAGAGGGACGTGTTTATGATATATTCTCCAATCCTAAGGCGGCTATTACGAAGAAATTCATAAGTACATCATCTCCGCTTTCGAAGATCGATGAGCTTATAAAGAGGGATTCTTCTGTGGTCGCAGGATCACGGCTTTACAAGCTTATCTTCGACAAGGATGTCGATATGCCTGTTATTTCAGAAGTGTCGAGGAAATTCAATGTTGACTTCAATATAGTACTTGCGAATGTTGAAGTCATTGGAAACGAAGCAATCGGTGCGATGATTGTAAAACTTGAAGGGGAAGATAAGGCTGTGGATGCAGCTTTGACATATCTTTCAGCAACAAAGGTCAGAGTGGAGGTTCTTGCATAATGGTAGAAATCATAGAAAACATTGCTCCAAACTTGTGGGCTTATAGGGCAAGGTTCATGCAAAGTTGCAAGGAGACTTTCTTGCTATTCTTGATTCCTGGCTTGATTTCGTTTGCTCTGGGACTTCTCTTGGGCGTAGTTTTGACTGTTACCAGGAAAGATGGAATAAAGCCTAATAAAGTAGTGTTTAGGATTGTCGATATCTTCATAAATGTATTCAGGGCAATTCCATTTGTTATTCTTTTGATTTTCCTTATTCCTTTTACTAGAGCTATTGTCCACACGGCTATTGGAGTCAAGGGCGCTATAATACCTCTGGTATTTGGAACTGTTCCTTTCTTTTCTCGACAAGTTGAGACTGTGCTTGTAAATGTTGCTCCAGGAAAGATAGAAGCCGCTCGCTCCATGGGTTCCAGTTCTATAGGGATAGTCTTTAGAGTATATCTTCATGAAGCTGTGCCAGAGCTTGTGAGAGTGACTACGATAACAGCTATTAGCCTTATTGGCCTTACAACAATGGCTGGTGCTGTTGGAGCTGGAGGAATTGGCTCTTTTGCAATCAACTATGGACAAGGACAGCACCATCAAGACATAGTCAACGTTTGCGTTGTTGTTCTCTTGGTGGCTGTTTGCATACTTCAAGCAATTGGCTCTTTCCTTGCAAAGCGTACAACAAATAGATCTCTTTTTCATAAGGAGAGAGCTAATAAGTAGGTTTTCTTAGCCCATGCGTAAAAAGTGAGGCTTCATACGTAGCTGTGGGTAAAGTTTATGATACGAAAAATGGGTGGCCCCGAAAGGTCACTCCTCGTAGATATATAAGTTATTTTGTCAGAACAATTCTACTCGATTGAGTAGCAAGTCGATCAGATTACAGTGAAAGATACCATTGTCGTCATAAAAGTTGTGTAACACATCCATGCGGACGATGATCTTTTTGAAGAAGTCCTTGGTAAGCATCAGCGATGCCAGTTCGGAGGATTCTTTTTTATCGGTATCCATGCGGAAAGCAGACTGGATATAGATTTTCTTGTCCGCATCGTTTACGACAAAGTCGATCTCTTTCTGAACTTTGCTGTCGCCTGAGCGGTCGCAAACCACACCGACATCAACGGAATACCCCCGACGCAGGAGTTCGTTGTAGATAATGTTTTCCATAATGTGGCCGGGGTCATATTGGCGGTAGTTCAACCGTGCATTTCGAAGCCCAATGTCCGTATAATAGTATTTGTTTGGATACTTGAAATAGGACTTTCCCTTGACGTCATACCGCTTGGCCATCGAGATGAGGAAGGAATCAATAATATATTGCACATAGTTTGAAACCATTGCAGGATTGACTTTCTCGTTTTTCATGGACGAAATGGCGTTTGCAATATTGGTCGGGTTTGTTGGTGAGCTAATATGCGAAGCAAGGAAGTCAAGAATGTCATTTAGGATATCTTCGCGCTCGATACCGTTCCGCTCCACGATGTCCTTGACATAAAGTTCGCTGTAGAGAGATGTCAGATAATCCTTCTTGTCCTTGTCATCCTCTAACGCTAGCAGTCTTGGCATACCGCCGTAGAGCATATAGGAATCCAGTGCCTGTCGCTCGTCACCACCTAAGGCAGAATAAAACTCCGCAAATGACAATGGAAACACATGAATCTGTGTAGCACGGCCTCGAAACTCTGTAGCGATATCTTTCGACAGCCCTTTGGAATTGCTGCCGATTACATAAACATCAAGGTTTTTATATGCCTTGAGTTCGTTCAGCATATCGTAGATGGAAACCTCAATGTCGCCATTCTCTTTATCAACTACTTTTGTGGTGAGTTGCACCTCATCAATGAACAGATAGAACTTCTCGTCTTTCTTGCCAAGGACGGCGCCTTCTATATGCTCACATAAAGTAATGGGATTTCTGAACTTATAATAGCGACTCTGATCCAGTTCGATTTTCAGAATATGGTCTTCCGGAACATTCTGCGAAAGAAGGTACTCGAAAAACAGATCAAAAAGCAGTACAGATTTTCCGCATCTGCGTATGCCAGTGATGACTTTTATTTCACCGTTCCACATACTACGAATCAGTCGTTCCATATATAAGTCTCTTTTTACCATGCACTTTACCTCGTACTTGGGGCGAAATCGTCCTAACTTCTATGTGTAGTATACTGAGTGATTTTGAAAAACATCAAGACAGTAAGGGGGTTTTTCACAAAGAAGTTGCGCCGGAAACGGACTAAATTCGAGGTAGAGCCCTCTGATACAGGTTAACTGTCGTCTAGGGATTCATATTATGGATAGAGAGAAACCTAATTCTCAGCAATAGCAAAGATCTGCAATGTATATAGGCATGCGGTAGAAAAACTA
>ERZ808242.539-NODE-539-length-27115-cov-7.794383_pt1 | contig 27115 bp, 21 predicted proteins | sample MGYA00521244_ERZ808242 | MGnify/ENA primary metagenome ERZ808242 (study PRJEB31516, sample SAMN03275573) | gut metagenome | biome: mammalia-associated habitat; material: feces | host: Papio cynocephalus | place: Kenya | collected 2012-07-27 ... | reverse complement strand
AAATACCTATAAATATAAACAATCTGCCTCCGATACAAATCGAAGGCAGAATACAGTGTTAACTATGTTTAAGCAAGTGGAGAACCGAACACGAGACGTCGAAAACCGGTCGACGCAGCGCCTTTTCGCTTTTTCGCCATTTCTGTGAGGCAGCACCCCTGCGCTATCAGAAGTAAAAATCCATCATCGTCGGCTTTTTTCGATGCGAGCGGGTTTAAGCAATCAACAATATTTATCAAGCTCTGTTTCACATTTTTCATATTTTTTAACAGGCTTTTCTTTATAAACCTTTCCTCTTGCCACCACCATATAAGGAACCGACATATTTCTGAAATCGTCGAGAGGATTTTTGTCGGTTACTAAAATATCGGCGGATTTCCCTACCTCAATGCTGCCGGTTATCGCATCAAGCCCGGCTATTTCGGCATTGCCGAGCGTAGCGGTATAAAGCGCAAATTTAGGAGTAACACCGACATATTCGGTAAAATAATTTAGTTCACGCCACATATTGTAATGTGTTGTGTAGGGGCAGCCGGTGTCGGTTCCCAGCCCCACCTTAACCCCGTTTTCCAATGCGGTTTTTGTACCGGTTACCATATTATTGAACACAACATTTGAATTATACTGAACAACGTCGGTAATACCCAGTATTTCGCGCGGAAACTTTGCCATCGGCAACGCCGGCGACAAAGTACAAACCAAGGACGCGTTTTTCTCTTTAAACTCATCAATTTCAAACGAAGTCAAAACTGAACCGTGTTCTATGGTATCTACACCGTTTCGGACGGCTGCTCTTACTCCGTCCTGGCTTTGCACATGAGCCGCAACGGGAAGATTATGTTTATGTGCGGCGTCACAGCAAGCTTTTATCATATCGGGCTTCATCATAAGTATACCCGGCTCACCTTTAACCTTGGCATCCATAACGCCTCCGGTTATCATCAACTTTATCAAATCGACATTGTGTGATGCAAGATCTTCAACCATTGCTACGGCTTCATCGACCGAAGAAGCAACTCTTGACACTGAGCCTGCCATATGGCCTTTCGGGACGCAAATTGCATAATCGGCAGCGAGTATGCGCGGTCCGTCCATGCCCTCTTTAATTTTGTCCCTCAAGCGCGTATCGAGGTCTCCGAGACCGCCGACAGCCCTTACGGTAGTTACGCCGGAGAGCAAATCCTGCATAGCATAGGCATGGCACATTTTCAGCACAACAGATTTTATCAATTCGTTTGAAAGAGCAAATTTCGCAAGTTTTTCAGCCTTTAACGGTTTGTTTTTCGGCTTTCCTCCTGCCGGCAAATGCACGTGAAGATTGATAAGTCCGGGCATAACATATTTACCGGTAAGATCATAGCAAATATCATCTTTTTTCGGATTTGCCTTGCCTATTTCGATTATTTTGCCATCTTCAAATACTATATCGGTATTATTCTGAGGTAACATATCTATTGTACCGTCAAGTAATGTACAGTTTTTTAAAACAGTGCGCATACTATAACTCCTATCTCAAAAAACAGCCGAATACACAAGACAAATTCTCACGTATTCAGCTATTTAATCACTTTGTATCCTTTTTTCCGTTGCGCTTTTCACGCTCTCTTATTACATATCTTGTGGGTGTTCCCTCAAGCCCGAAAACCTCGCGGATTTGGTTATCAATATATCTTTGATAACTGTAATGGAACAGGTCTTTGCTGTTTACAAAGCATACAAATGTAGGCGGTCTTGTAGAAGCCTGCGTCATATAATATATTTTCAGTCTCCTGCCTTTATCTGTAGGCGGCTGAACACGTGTTGTGGCTGCAGCCAGAACATCGTTTAATTTACCGGTTGAAATACGCATTGCATTCTGCGTATCAACAAACTTGATAAGTTCAAAAAGTCTGTCGAGTCTCTGACCCGTTTTTGCGGAAATAAATATAATCGGCGCATAGCTCATAAACGAAAAGTCATTCATAAGCTTTTTACGTTGAACATCCATCGTGGTACCGGTTTTTTCTACGGCGTCCCATTTATTAACGGCAATAATACAAGCCTTGCCGAGGTCATGGGCAATTCCTGCGACTTTTGAATCCTGCTCCGTAAAACCCTCGTTGGCATCAATCATAATTACACAGACATCGGCTCTTTCTACGGCCATTCGGGCTCTGATCACGGAATATTTTTCAATTTGATCTTCAACCTTGCTTTTGCGTCTCAGGCCTGCGGTGTCGATAAACACAAAATCGCCGTGAGAATTGTGTATAACAGTATCGGTGGCATCGCGTGTGGTACCTGCTATATCGGATACTATTGCGCGCTCCTCGCCCGAAATTTTGTTTATAAGCGAAGATTTACCGACATTGGGCTTACCGATAACCGCAACCTTGACAATATCTTCGTCCGTATCGTCAAAACTGCTTTCGGGTATATTTTTAATAACTTCATCAAGAAGGTCGCCCGTTCCGTGCCCGTGAACCGAAGATACAGCTATCGGATCGCCGAGTCCCAAATTATAGAATTCATAAAATTCGGGCGGAAGAGCGCCTATATTATCAACCTTATTTACACAGAGAACTATCGGTTTACCGCTCTTTTGCAGCATTGAAGCAACTTCGCTGTCGGCGGCTACAACGCCGGAGCGTATATCGGTTACAAATATTATCACGTCTGCGCTCGTTATTGCAAGCTCTGCCTGTCTTCTCATCTGTGAAAGTATTACGTCATCTGAAAACGGTTCTATACCGCCGGTGTCAACAAGAAGCATATTGTGCCCGAGCCATTCGCAGTTCCCGTATATACGGTCGCGCGTTACGCCCGGTGTATTGTCAACGATTGAAAGACGTTTTCCGATAAGCTTATTAAAGAGTGTGCTTTTGCCTACGTTAGGTCTGCCCACAATTGCAACAACCGGTCTCGCCATTCTATTTCACTCCCAATATATTATAAAGTAAATCCTGCCCGTTATTTTTTACGGGAATAATTTTAACATTCAATGCTTTTTCCGCTTCTTTAAGCGTTACATCGTCAAGGAACTTATTTTTCTCTGTTGAATGAGACGTATAATCTATAGTCATAACAAGAGGGATCAGTAAAACTTCGCCTCGTATTTTGCCCTTCATCTGTTCAATAAGGTCAGTTCCCGTAAGAAGCCCTGCAACCGTAATATTTTCGCCGAAAAAATTATTGATTATTTTTTCGGACTGAACCTCGACGCCGTATTTTCCCTGTGCCGCTTCACAAAGTTCTTTTATGAGAGGATAAGCCGCAACACCGGTTATAACGGTAACTCTTTTATATGTCGGTGCTTTTTCACAAACAGATAATTCGTAAAAAAACTCGTCACGAAGCGATGTCCAAAGCCCCACTCCGTTGTCAATCTGCGGATAATCATCGTAATACTCCTCGGATGGCATCGGGCGTTCCGCTTTCAAGAAAAACTCGTCTGACGGATAGCAAACACGTGCCCCGTACTGCTTTTTGAATTTTCCCGAATATTCTTCGATTATGTCAATGACCTCGCCCGCCGTCTTTTTTGTATACGGCTGCATCGGAAAAAGCCCATCTCTGTATTTTGTAAGACCAACCGGCACACAGGCTATACTTTGAACCGCAGGCATATATTTTGACAATTCTTCAATACTGTAACGAAGCTCGACTCCGTCATTTATACCCGGACACAAAACAAGCTGAGCATTCATTTTTATTCCTGCATCGGACAATCGCTTAATAATCGATAAACACTTACCGGCGTTTTTATTTTTCATCATCTTTACGCGAAGCTCCGGATTCATGGTATGAACCGAAATGTTTATCGGGCTTATGTGCATACGTATGATACGGTCTACCTCATGCTCGGTTATATTTGTAAGCGTTACGTAATTGCCGAACAAAAACGATAATCTGCTATCATCATCCTTAAAATAAAGACTTTCGCGCATACCCTTCGGCAACTGGTCTATAAAGCAAAAGATACAACCGTTTTTACAGTGATGCTGCTGATCCATCAAATAAGTGCGGAACTTCAGACCCGTATCGTCATTCTTAAACGGGATATCTATGAGTTTACCGGAGGCGGTTCTGAAATTTAAAACCACGGGCGGAAAACTTAAATAGAAATCATAGTCAAGGATGTCGGTAACTTCCTTGCCGTCAACAGATAAAAGCTCATCGCCGCTTTTAATGCCGTGAAACCAGCATTTTGAAAACGGCTTAACGCTGCTTATTTTAACCGACAACAAAGTCACCTCCCATTTTTAAAGACGACAAAAAGGCGGGGAAGAAAACCTTCTCCACCTTTTAACACTCAAACAAAGGTATAAGATAAATTATGCTTCTTCCTTTTTAGAGAGGACCTGTCTGCCATTATACATACCGCAAGCCGGGCAAACTCTGTGAGCTCTTTTGTATTCGCCGCAGTTAGGGCACTTCTGAAGCTCGGGAGCCTCCATTTTCCAAACGTTTGAACGTCTCTTATCTCTTCTTGCTGATGAAACTCTTCTCTTCGGTACTGCCATTTTTTAGCTCTCCTTATGTTAAAATAAATAATTTATTCATCTTTCAGCAGATCTGCCAATGCCTGAAGCCTCGGGTCAATCGGCTTTTTGCATGAACAACTGCCGAGATTAAGATTTTTACCGCAATACTGACACAAACCCTTACAGTCGTCACGGCATAAAATCTTAGCCGGCAAGGCTAAAATTATATCTTCTCGAACGAGCGAATCAAGGTCAAGCTTCATATCCTCGACTAAAATAAACTCATCATTATCCTCATCATTAAGATGAGAAATAAGAATGTGCTCAATCGGGACCTCAGTTTTTCTTTCAACCGGAGCACCGCATCTGTCGCAATTTGTTTTCAGCACATACTTTGCAACAGCCTTAACGGAGACAATATCCGTATTGTTAACGACTTCGCCGTCTACCGAAACATTGTCGGTAAAATCAATTCCGTCGGGAACAAAACTGTAAGAAAACTTTTTTGAGCTGCCTTCATTATTAAAAATCGGCTCTAATTCGATAAACATAACATACCTCGTCAAACTTACGCAAAGGATATTATATATTTAAAGGCGCATTTTGTCAATAAAAATTTATATTTAGCCTTTAAACGGCGTCAATCTTCGCTTTCTATCAGGATATCCCCGTCCTGAGACGAAACAGCGGTTTCCGTGAGGCTGTCGTAAATCGTTGATAACTGCTGCTTAACCGACAAGTCCGGATTATAGTATTTTCCGTCAATACAAATAAATGTATCGGAAAACAAATAACTGTGCCCGTCGTAAGTAACCGTTATATCTGTTCCTCCGGAAGTATAATCGGTTTTATCGTATGACGCCGCCGAATATGAGCAAGACTCGACAATATTTTTAATCTTAGCCGAATCGTCATTGTTGCTTACATTTTTATATTCGGTATTACCCTTGCCTATCACTAACGATACCGCAGATGTACTTTCGGATTTACTGCCGCCGTCGGTGACATTTAAAGAAACTTTAAGTTTATCGGATATATCGGAAGCGTTTACCTGCACCAAGAAAAGCCTTAAACTCTTTTCGGCATTTCCGCCGCTGCGTAATTCGGCATTTATGATTCCGTCGGTTTTACCGACCGAAAAACCGTTAATGATCATTTCCGCATCGGCATCAAAATTCTTCCTTACAATTATAAGCTTTTTATTTTCAAAAAAGCCCGCATTGTAAACCGAAAGTTTTTGAGAAACAGTTGCGGTGCCGTCACCCTGAACGCCTTTTTCGGTGTCAACGGTAGAGGCAAGCTTTGTTTTATACTTATTGATGTCGTCAACAGAGCTTACAACCGTTATATCATCGGAGGTTTCATACATAACGCTGTCGGTACACTTCACACAGGAATAAGTAAATACTATATCTCTTTCGGAACTGCTCGCTTCAGGCGCAGAATTACCGTTTTTCGACGTGCAGCCGAAAAATGCCGTAAAAATAAAAATTATCAAAAACAGAGATAGAACTTTTTTCATAAATAATACCGCAAAATATATGCCGCTGTGTTTTTGGCACAGCGGCAAGGGAATTCAGCCTATTGTCAGTTTACCTTTTCGCAATACTCGAATATTCTTTCGGGAAGATTTTCAAGATCGGTTGAAACGGTAAATGTAAACGCTGTATCGGTAATCTTAGAAAGCTCATCAACTTTTTTAAGGAAGTCTGCAAAAGCTTCGTAATCTCTGCCGCCTATTTTAAAGGTAGCGTCAACAAAGATGTCCGTAATATCATGGTCACCGGCGCAAAGACCGCTGAGGAAACCATAAAGCGCGTCAAACCCGGAAACAGAAAAACTGTCAGCTGCAACAAGTCTTGCACGATAGTTAACATCGTATGTAAGTTTAGTCTCTTTTTCGACACAGATAACATTGCCGTTTGACTTTTCAACGGCTGCATTAACTCTGTCAACCAAAAGTTTTGTTTTTCCTGAGCCCTTGTGGCCAATTATAAGAGATACCATAGAATCTCCTCCTGTTTATTAATATCCGCCCTTGCGGGATTTAACTGAAATTATTTTCCGAGGCGAGCCTCAAGCTCCGCTTTTTGATCTTCATAACCCGGTTTGCCGAGAAGAGCAAACATATTCTTCTTGTAGCTTTCTACGCCCGGCTGATTAAACGGATTTACACCGAGAGTATACCCCGATACGGCACAAGCCTTTTCAAGGAAGTAAACAAGGTAACCGAAGTTATACTCATCCATCTTAGGAAGCTCAAGGATGATATTCGGAACTCCGCCGTCAACATGAGCCAAAACAGTACCCTCAAAAGCTTTACGGTTTACATAGCTCATAGTTTTGCCTGCAAGGAAATTAAGTCCGTCCGAATTTGTTTTTTCTTCCTTAATAGTTACTTCATGCTTGGGTTCGTCAAATACAACCGCGGTCTCAAACATAAGCCTGGTGCCGTCCTGAATAAACTGACCCATTGAATGAAGGTCGGTGGAAAATACCGCCGACGCCGGGAATATACCCTTATGGTCCTTGCCTTCGCTTTCGCCGAAGAGCTGCTTGAACCACTCATTCATCATTGTGTAATCGGGCTCATACGAGACCATCATTTCGACCGACTTGCCTTTTCTGTAAAGAATGTTGCGTAATGCAGCATACTTATAGCAGTCGTTTTTATCTAAATCATCGTCGCAGTAAGCTTTTCTCGCGTCTGCGGCGCCCTGCATCATTTTGTCAATGTCACAGCCCGAAACCGCTATCGGAAGAAGTCCTACCGCAGTAAGAACGGAATATCTGCCTCCGACGTTGTCCGGAACAACGAAAGTCTCGTAACCTACTTTATCGGAAAGTTCTTTTAATGTTCCCTTGCATTTATCGGTAGTTACATAAATACGCTTTGCAGCCTCTTCTTCGCCGTACTTGCTCTCGAGGAGTTCTCTGAAAATTCTGAAAGCAACGGCAGGCTCGGTAGTTGTACCCGACTTTGATATAACATTGACCGAAAAGTCCTTATTCTCACAAAGAGAAACAATATCGGAAAGAGCCGAAGAGCTTATGCTGTTGCCGGTAAAGAATATCTGCGGCGTATCTTTGCATATCAAATTATAATTTTGTGATTTGCAAAATTCAACGGCGGCTCTTGCGCCGAGATAGCTGCCGCCTATACCTATAACTATAAGGACCTGTGAGTCCGAACGTATTTTTTCGGCAGCCTTTTTTATCCTTGCAAATTCATCTTTATCGTAATTTTCCGGAAGATCTACCCATCCGAGAAAATCATTTCCCGCACCTGTTTTTTCAGTGAGAGTCTTGTGAGCTTTCTTTATCTCGGGTGCGATGCTCTCAAGATCGGATTTTGACACAAAATCTTCAGTGTATTTTGTGTTCAGTTTAATAGACATTGCTGATTGTTACCCCTTTTAATTTTTCAACATCTTGTATAATTTGCTTTTATTTTACCCTAATTCGGTCAATATTTCAATATCAATTTGTTAATTTCCTAAAAATAAAAGTGTTTTTATAAGATATTGAACAATTCCGTGTCCAAAGGGCAATTAACACGGCTGATTAAGAGCGGAAAACAGCCTTAAAATTACGTCTTTCAACGAAAGCCTCTCGACTCTTTCCGGGCTTGTAAGCGGTATTTCGCATTGTTTTTCTCCGTCAAGAGACAGCACTACCGAGCCGAGCCGCTGTCCCTTTTCAACGGGAGCCGAAACGTCCTCGGAAAGTGTGACTGTTTTTATAAGCTTGCTCTCATCCCCTTTTTTCAGTATCATAGATATTTCTTTCGGCAAAAGCGGCGTTACATAATCCGCGGTTCCGCCTAATACCCTTACATCCGTAATTTCGTCACCGGTTACGGAAACAGTCACTTTGGAATAATTGGCAAATCCCCAGTCAAGCATAGATCTTGCGGCGGAAAAGCGATCTTTGCTGTTGTCACTGCCGAGAACTACCGCTATCAGCGACATTCCGTCACGCTCTGCCGTTGCCGACACGCAACACCCGGCTTTATCTGTTGTTCCGGTTTTAAGGCCCGTTGCACCGTTATAGAAGCGAATGAGCTTATTTGTATTGATAAGCTGCGTTTTACCGCCGCGAAGAGAGTCCATCCAGATGGTTGTATAATTTGTTATCATTTTGTGCTTTAATAATTCCCGTGACATCAGAGCTATATCATAGCTGCTTGTGTAATGTTGCGTTACCGTGTCATCTAAGCCGGTACAGTTTTCAAAATTTGTGTCGTTCATTCCGAGCTCTTTTGCTCTTTCATTCATCATTCGTACAAAAGCCGATGTACTTCCGCCGACATATTCCGAAAGCGCCGTACAGGCATCGTTGGCGCTGTATACCGCTGTCGCTTTTAACAAATCGTCAACCGTCATAACTTCATTCTCTTTAAGCCATATCTGTGAACCGCCCATTTTTGAAGCCTCGGTACTTGCGGTAACCTCGTCGGTCAGTGATATTTTCCCATCGTCAATCGCCTCGGCTACCAACAGCAAAGACATAATTTTGGTAACAGACGCAGGCGGCAATTTTTCGTGCGGATTGGATGCCATTAAAACCTTGCCGGTTTCTGCCTCCATAAGCAAAGCGGCTTTGGCATTTATTTCTACCTGCATAGGCGGAAAATCTTCGGCAGGCGTATTTGCCGCAAACGCGCCTACCGAAAAAATCAATATAAAAATTACGGTTGCCGTCATTATAGATACTGCCTTTTTCATAGTTTACACCATACCCCTTTCAAGCGGTTACTTGCCCATAGTAAAAATTCCTTGTTTATATTTCACCGCGCAATGTTTTTTCGGAAAATTCAATTTATTTTCCAAAAAACATTCAATAATAAATATGAAAGCAGAATTGAAATAATTATATTTTATGTTACAATATCTAATAATCTATTTTCGGAGGACGCGAATGAATTACGAAGATACGGTAAAGAGAGCCGAAAAGCTCAGAAAAGATTTAAATTATTACAGTTATCGCTACTATGTTGACAATGAAAATGACATTGACGACTACGAATACGATATGATGATGCGCGAATTAAAAGCGATAGAGGAAGAATATCCGGAGCTTATAACGCCTGATTCCCCCACACGCAGAGTCGGCGGCGAAGCTACAAATATGTTTGAAAGCGTAACACATACCGTAAAAATGGAAAGCTTACAAGATGCCTTTTCTTTTGACGAAATAAGGGATTTTGACCGCAGAGTTAAAGACGCCGTAACAAACGCCGCTTATGTTGTTGAGCCTAAAATCGACGGTCTGTCGGTTTCTCTCGAATACCGTGACGGTGTATTTGTTCGAGGTTCCACGAGAGGCGACGGCTCTGTGGGCGAAGATATAACCGCGAACCTCAGGACAATACGTTCAATACCGCTTCGCCTTAAAACGGATTTGCCGTTTATAGAAGTTCGCGGCGAAGTTTATATGCCGCACAACGTTTTTCATAAATTAGTTGAAGAACAGGAATTAAACGAGGAAAAGCCTTTTAAAAATCCGCGGAATGCCGCCGCCGGAAGTCTGAGACAAAAGGACCCTAAAATTACGGCAAAAAGAAATCTTGATATTTTTGTTTTTAATGTTCAGCAAATAGAGGGTCATACTTTAAACAACCACAAGCAATCTCTTGACTACATCAAAGAGCTTGGATTTAAAACCATCCCGTTCTACACCGAATTCGGCGACATTGAGGGCGCAATAGGCGAACTGAAACGTATAGGAGATATTCGTTACACACTCCCCTTTGACATTGACGGAGCGGTAATAAAGGTAAATGACTTTGAGGAACGGAGAATTCTCGGCAGCACAGCCAAGTTTCCGAAGTGGGCGATTGCCTTTAAGTATCCGCCGGAGGAAAAAGAGACAAAGCTATTAAGCATTGAAGTAAACGTCGGCAGAACCGGTGTCCTGACTCCCACCGCGGTATTTTCTCCTGTGCTTATAGCCGGTTCAACCGTAAGCAGAGCAACTCTTCACAATGAAGATTTCATTAAGGAAAAAGGTATTTGCATAGGCGATACAATAATTATACGCAAAGCCGGAGACGTCATACCGGAGGTCGTATCGGTAAAAGAGCACGCTTCCGACGCGGTTCCGTACAGAATGCCTGAAATATGTCCGTCGTGCGGAGCAAAAGCCGTCAGAGAGGACGGAGAAGCCGCCATACGCTGCAATAATCCCGACTGCCCGGCACAGCTTCTTCGGATGCTCATTCATTTTTGTTCTCGTGACGCAATGGATATTGAGGGTCTCGGCGACGCTTTGCTTAACAAGCTTGTTGAGCAAAATATGATAAAAACCGCCGCCGATATCTATTCGCTTGACTTCGGCAAAATTGCCGAAATGGATAAAATGGGCAAAAAAAGCGCAGAGAATTTAAAAAAAGCCATTGAAAAGTCAAAGGAAAATGATTTGAGCAAGCTTGTATTTGCACTCGGTATACGTCATGTCGGTGCAAAAGCCGCCAAGCTTTTATCCGATAATTTCGGGGATATCGACAGCATAATGAATGCGTCGGTCGAAGAGATATCAAAGATAGACGGATTCGGCATTATAATGGCACAGTCCGTGGTTGATTTTATGTCTATGCCTCAGTCACAAAAGCTTATTGCGGACCTTAAAGCCGCCGGTGTTAATATGAAAGCCGAAGACACTCATATTGACAACAGATTTTCAGGAAAAACATTTGTCCTTACCGGCACACTTACAAAATACACAAGAAGCGAAGCGAGCCGTATAATAGAAAACTACGGCGGCAAAGCCTCCTCCTCTGTGTCTAAAAAGACCGATTATGTTTTGGCCGGAGAAGCGGCGGGCAGCAAGCTCACAAAAGCTACGGAGTTGGGAATTAAAATTATAAACGAAGATGAATTCTCCGAAATGATAAAATAATATTTGTCTTTATCAAAAGCAAATAATCAAACGGCAAAAACGGACAGATTTCGATATTAAGAAATCTGTCCGTTTTACGTTATTAAATCAATTTAATTTGTTTATGCATTGCCATCGGAGCTGACAACCGTAACAGCCGCTCCGAAATTTGAACTATCCGTTACAACCGCACCGTCAGTCAGCTTTTTGATGTCCTCGGGCAACATTGAGCCCGAAATACACATGGAATATGCCGTTTTATCGTTTTCTTGACCGTTAAACTCAAATGTTACAATATAATCGTCATGGATGTTTACTATATGGCGCATTACAGAAACAGAATAGAGCTTATCAATTACATTTTTATCGGTCGATTTGTATTGATACTCGCCGCCGAGATATACGATCTGACCGAGCGCCTCTTTGCCCATTTCCAAACCCGAAACAAACCTTGTATAGCTGTTGCTATTGTAAAGATCGGATATTTTGGAAACATACACGGCTTTGATTTCATTTTTTGTGTTGAGTGCATCATCCAAAATACCGAGTTCTTTTAAATATGCAACGGTTTCTTTCATATCGGAAGTAACATATATAACGGGTTTGGATTGTGACGGAGTGTCATACTGTTCCGTTTCCGAAGAATAGGTACTGCTGTCGGAATAATATTCGCTCAACCGATAAGAATCCTGTGCTTCAAATGAATTCGGTTCTGCCGAAAAGACCAATGCACCGTATGTCTCGGCAGGATTATAGAGTTTTTCAGGTGACAAAGCCGATATATCGTTGTAAATATGAGTCAGCAGATTTTTCCTTTCAGCGGATGAAATATTAAGCTCGGTGCCGAATACGGATTTATTATAGAAAGTAACTGCACTGCTGTCATCCTGTAACGCCTTTTTATAGGTATTAAAGTTATATTGAGCGATATATTCATTATCGTTCTTTTCTGTCGCCTCTTTATAAGCCTTTATATCGTCTGCCGAATATTGTTCTTCGGTTTTATATTCGCCGAAAAAGGCATCATGAAGACGTGCGGTGCGGTAATCGGATTTATCAAGAGCCAAAAGCATATTATAGATATCCTGATTTACACCGTAATATGCTCGCTTAACCTGTTTTCCGTCTTTTAACGTATACACTATCTTAATATACATAGGATAAACATCGCTGTTATACGTATCTGCAACCGTGAGGTATCCGCATTTTGCAAGCGCCTTATGAATATCAAGTATTTTTTGTTTATCGGCTTCGGACTCATACTTACCGCTCGGATAAGTGCAACCGGTAAATCTGAAATTGTTAAGTCCGTAGTAACTGCTGCTGTCAAAATCCGTATCGTCGGAATAATTTGTATATCCCGGTGTTATTTTTATATTGCTTATTTTATCTATTTGCGGTGTTTTGCCTGCCGCTCCGAAATATCCGGTGGCGAAGAACGTAAATATCAATAACGCCGTCGCGAGATGTATAGGCAGTTTATAAAGACCTTTGGCAAACAGCTTGAAGTTCCTTACAAAAATAATATCCAACACAAAGTATATAACGGCAAATGTCAAGCATGAAATCGCAAGTGATGGCCACTTATTAATATACATCGATGAAAAGCTGTAAGCCAAAACAAAGCCGTAAAATCCAAGAGTAAATGTGCACAGGAAATTGAGCACCTTATTTTTGCCTATGAAGCCGCCTATTTCCGCTTTGCGGTTTTTGTAGACAATCATGGCGCAGAAAAACAGTAAAGCCGCTACCGCAAGCCATAATAATATGCTTTTGAAATCAGGCGTTACCCAATCAATATATTTACCCGTGTCGTAATCGGATATTTTGTCTTTTGCACTGGCGTACATATTTTGATATAAGCCTTTTGACAGATAAGTAAAAGGCGTACACCACGGAACTTTACGGAAAATTGATTCCCCGCTTCCCGAATAGCCTGACAACGAGAAAACTACGCCGAAGGGCGTTCCGGGAACAAGTTTTATAATAAATGACTGCACACAATATAAGATGATTGCAGGCATAGACACTATAATACCGGAAAATACTACACCCTCAAAAACGGTTCCCACCGCGCTGAAAACCATTGCCGTAAGAGAATATGAAAGAGCCGACAAGGAAAATAATCCCAAGAAATAAAAGAGTGCGGAAAGTAAAAGTTTGGACGACATCCCAAGCTTTGCGGCATTCATTATAACATCTGTCAATATCGGCAAAAATATTGCCGCTGCCATAAGAGTGAGCCCCGAAAGATACTTTGCGGTAAAAAGATGGGTTCGTTTTATGCCGAGACTGTAATAAACATTTATAGTCTTTTTACCGGTCATAAACTTAAACGTCACTATTCCCATTATTATTCCGAGTATCAGGAATGCGGCAACAAACAAATATCGAAGATACTGCATATTATCGGTCAAATAAAAGAAATAATCATTTTTAACGTTATAACTCGCAATTCTGCCAGTCAAAGAGTCCGTTGAGACTTTTTTAAACAAAACTTTTGCCGGAATATAGACAAACGCCATTGCTCCGATAAAAAGCTGTATAAGCGCTACGGCAATATTGCTTTTAAGACCCGTACGATAAGCAAAGCCGAAATTATTTTTAAAAGATTTTTGAGAAGTCATAATTTGTTCCCTCCATTTCATCGAGAAATACTTCTTCAAGTGAAAGCGGCATAGGTTCAACCATTATAGGCGAAAGCGAATTCAGCTTCTCCGCTGTTTCTTTTTCGTTTCCTTTGACGGTGATTACAATAATCCTGCCGTCACGCTTGAACGACTTTACATTGATTCCGATATTCTTTATATCATTCTGTGAAACATCGTTTTTAAAAACAATACGGAATTTGGCTCTGCCCTCGCTCAATTCCTTTATGGAAGAATCGAGCACAAGCTTTTTGCCGTTTATAAGTCCGAAATGGTCGCAAAGCCCCTCAAGCTCATGGAGGTCGTGAGAAGATACAATTACCGATGCGTTTGTATCGGACATATATTCATTCAGCAAATTCTTAATAAGCGCTCGCTTCGCAGGGTCAAGCCCGTCAAAGGTTTCGTCAAAAAGGATGAAATCGGGCTTTGTGGAAATGCCGAGCACTATCTCCGCCTGCCTTTGCATTCCTTTTGAAAATCCATTTATGCGTGCCTTGGTATCAAGCCCGAATACCTCCGCCAATTTACGGAATGTATCAAAGCTGAAATCCGGATAAAAGCCGTTATAAAATTTTGCCATTTTTTCCATATTGGCGTACGGCGCAAAGTAAATATCATCCGGAACATAAAACATATGCTGTTTCATTTTGGCATTATCAAAAGCGTTTTCTCCGTCAAGACGAACCTCTCCGCCGTCAGGCTTATACACTCCCGTTATGGTTTTTAAAAGCGTTGTTTTGCCGGCACCGTTATATCCGATAAGACCGTAGATAGAGCCGTTACCGACCTTAAAGTTCAAATCCTGTATAGCTGTGAAGTCACCGAATTTTTTTGTAACATTTGCAACCTCAATCAAGAGTTATTCCTCCTTTTGGTTTTGTTTACAAGCTCAATATATCATTATAATTTTACACCGTCAATTGAAAACGCCGTTTTGTTATCATTTTTTAACAAAACGGCGTTTTATGAAAATATTTCTTAATATGTTTGTAATATTTAAGCTAACTAAATTGTCTTTGGAGCCTCTCCGTATTCCGCATAACAGTAATCTTTGTCGCTGTCGGTAATTTTAACAAATACCGTTTTGCCAATTGCATCTTTGCCCACCTTAGCCATAACCGGAGTATAATTTTCGGTATAGCCGAACACAAAACCGTCTTTACCGTGGGTTTCGGGAATAATACTTACGGTTTTCCCTATTTGCGAACGCAGAAACTCAGTCCTTATTTTTTCGGCGGTGACGGCAAGCGCCGCAGCCCTTTCTTCTTTGACATGCTTTTCGATTTGCGGTTTCATAAGAGCTGCCCTTGTGCCAGTGCGAACAGAATAAGGGAATATATGTATTTTCTCAAAACCGACTTTTTCTGCAAAAGCCACTGTCTCTTTAAAATCTTTTTCTGTTTCTGTCGGAAAACCCACCATTATGTCGGTAGTAAGAGTGCAATTTTTAAAAGTATTGCGAAGCTTTACGGCAAGCTCATAGTATTCGTCGGCTGTATAATGCCTGTTCATTGCTTTAAGGGTAGAATCGCTTCCGCTCTGAAGAGAGATATGGAACTGAGGACAAAGCTTATCTATTTCGGCAAGATTACAGAGAACCTCATCGGTAAGATGGTCGGGTTCGAGTGAACCGAGACGAACCCTCTTTATGCCCTCCACATCGGCGGCGGCCTTGACGGCATCGTAAAACTTTTCTCCCGTATCTTTGCCGTATGCGGAAAGATTGATACCTACAAGCACAACCTCAATAAATCCGGATTTCGACAGAGCTTCGGTCTCTTTAACAATATCCTTAATCGGCTTGGAACGTACCCTGCCCCTGGCTTTCGGTATAATGCAATACGAACAAAATCTGTCGCATCCGTCCTCTATTTTAACTATTGCCCTTGTGCGTTCGGAAAAGGCGTTAATGCTCGTTTCATAAAATTTTTCGCCGGTACAATGCTGTTCAATATCAATCATTCTTTCACGCGAGGAAAGATAGCGGCGAAGTTTCAGCAGTATTTCCGCATTGTTTTTATTCCCTATAACTATATCGGCCTCCTCAAGACCCTGAGCCATTTCCGGAAACGCCTGCGGCATACAGCCGGTAAGTATAACAATGCTATTGGGGTGATTATGCTTGAGCCTGCGAACAGTTTGGCGAGTTTTGCGGTCGCTTTCCGAGGTAACCGTGCAGGAATTAACCACAAATATGTCGGCATCGTCATCAGACAATGTTATTTCATAACCGTTTTTCAAAAAATCCTCGGTTATTGATTCGGTTTCATACTGATTAACCTTACAACCAAGAGTATGCAATTTAACTTTCATTTTAGCTCCTAAAACACTGAATTAAGCATATAATGTACCGACAAATGCGGTTTTTAACGAAGCTCTTTCGGGCAAGCAATCATCGCTGTCGCGGTACTGAATTATTGTAGCATAAAGAAAAAATTTTTTCCATATGCACAGCATATAAAACGCCCGAGCGTACAAAATATTTACGGTGATTTTTTTGACAAAGGCTCGTGAATACTCATTTGTATATCTTTTCGGCGCATTGCTGTATGGTCTTATTGAAGTTGTTTGGCGCGGACACACACATTGGACAATGGCTCTGACGGGAGGCGCTGCACTTTTAGCACTATATATAATCAACATCAAAATGAGCAAAAGCAATGTGTTTTTGAAATGTCTCATAGGTGCGATAACAATAACCGCACTTGAATTTACGGTAGGTGTTATTATAAACATCATATTAAAATGGGATGTCTGGGATTATTCAAACAGGCCGCTGAATATTTTGGGACAGATATGCCCTCTTTTTTTCTTTTTTTGGTACTTGCTGTGTATTCCGGGCTTTGCCCTCTGCGGTTTTATCAGAAAAAGAATTGTAAAAAGAATGTCTGTCGCAAAAAGCAGGTAGTTTTGTAAGATGATATCAATAAAAAAATATTCAGTAACAACAATACATTGCCCCCCGAATAATGCCGGCGCATATTCGAGGGGTACTTTTACATTGTTTTACCGAACAAAAACCACATTATCAAACGGACTTAACTCTGTAAACCTTAACTCCGTGAGACGGTACATCTGCCGCTATTTTATCGCCTGTAACGGCAATTTCATTGTCCCAAAGCTCTGTATACTGATAGTTACCGCTGTTATTAAGGTCTACAAACGCCTCGCCGGCAATAGCCTTTAAAGATGCGGACATAGTGAGAGTTGACGGTGATTTGTTAAAGAAACATACGGCAATTTCGCCGCCCTCAAGAGGCTTTACCAAAACATCGGAAATTCCGTTTGTTTTTACTCTGCGGCACTGACAACCTTTTTTGTCCTGATCTATTGCGATAAGTTCTTTGTTTTTGAGAATTGAAAGAATTTTGTTATTCTCATCCACTTCTCCGTCGGAATTGAGAAACGTTCTTATATCATTGCCTAAAATCAGCGGAGAAGCCATCATACACCAAAGAGAAAAATGAGATTTATTCTCTTCGTATGTAAGCTTACCATTGCCGACTTCGAGCATATCGGGGTCATTCCATGCGCCTACGCTTGCGTATTTATAGAGTTTAACGTTAACCTCATAAATGGCAAGAACCGAAGTCCAAAACGGCTTTATATCGGGTGTGGTTCGCCATAAATTGCCTGCCTCGGCTCCCCATTTCCACGGTTGATTGGTGCCCCACTCGCAAATTGAATAAACTATCGGTTTTTCCGGTACATGATGTTTCTCGGCAAACAGCTTTGTAGCACGCTTGAGCTCCTTGCCCATATTTCTATACTGTGTGGCGGCACTGTCCATAGGCGAACCTATCGGATTTTTGAGCTCTATTGTATTGTCGCCCTTTTTAAGCAAAACAAATGTCTGTGTGCGCCCCTCGCGCGACCAAGCCTTTGTCTCGGGAAATTCCATAGGATAGCTTTCGTCGGCATTCACGGTGATTTCAAGGTATTTTTTCTTTTTATTTGCCGATTTCACAAATACGACCGTAAGAACATACTCGCCGTCTTCCGGCACATTAACAAAACTGAATCTTACAGAGCCGTTACCGCTGTCAAGATGTGAAATATACGAGCCTTTTTCGTCTGTTATAACCTTTGCGGTTCCGTAAAGCTCGCCGTTTTCAGCCTCAAGAACAATATCCTCTGCAAGATTGTCTCCCGAGATAATTATTTTGTCTATATTCGGAGCAAGAGAAGAAATCAGCTTATGATGGCAATAATCATATTTAAAATATTCAATGCCCCAATCGGCAAACGTCTCGGCGTCAATTCTTTCATTGCCCAGCGAAGCCGGCAAATCTTCACAGGTAAGAGTACCGTTTGACGAGTAAATACCCGCTTTAAATCCTTTTTCGTTTAACTGCTGTACAAGCGACTTAATGCCGGAAGAAAACGACTTGAGGTCGCCTTGAAGTCTGCCGTTTTCATCACGGATTGAGCTGTGCCAACAATCATCAAGATTAACATATTGATACCCGGCGTCAAGCAGTCCGCTTTTTTTCATAGCGTCGGCAGTATCAAGAATCAGCTTCTCGTTTATATTGTTTCTGAAAGTATTCCAGCTTGACCAGCCCATAGGCGGAGTCAGCGCAGCATTATTGCCGTATGTTCCCGTCGCTTTAATATGCACGCCGCATTTTGATATAAGCTTTTTAACCTCGCAAATGGGGCAAATATGCTTTTTCTTAATGGCGGTAACCCCTGCGGCTGCGGTAAAAACTGCCGCCGCGGAAATAATCTTACCTATCATTTTGTTCCTCCGTAATTCCTTTTTATACACAAAAAGGGAGTCAGCAAAAGCCAACTCCCCAAAATCGCAATAATTATTCTTCGACAGTTTCAGTCTTTTCTTCCTCTGCGGTAGCTTCTTCGGCAACCGGAGCGTCAAGCAAAGCTTTTCTTGAAAGGCTTACGCGCTTCTTATCGAAATCGATATCAAGGATTTTGACTTTAACGGTATCGCCTACTTTAAGAACTTCAGCCGGATTTGCTATATGCTCATGAGCAATTTCGGAAATATGGATAAGGCCGTCAATTCCGGGAAGGATGTTGGCGAATGCGCCGAACGAAGTAAGACCGACGATCTTAGCTTCACATTCGGTTCCGACAGGATAATCGCGCTTGAGAATTTCCCAAGGATTGTCCTCAACCTTTTTATAGCCGAGAGAAATCTTTTTGTTTTCTCTGTCGAGAGCCTTTATGTATACTTCAACGGTGTCGCCGACTTTAACGACATCGGACGGATGCTTGATTCTTGTCCAGGAAAGCTCCGAGATATGAATCATACCGTCTACGCCGCCGAGGTCTACAAATGCGCCGTAAGAAGTGAGTGAACGAACTACGCCGTGATAAACCTGACCCTCTTCAGCCTGAGCCCAGAATTTTTCCTCAGCAGCCTTTCTCTCTTCCTTAGCAACGGCTCTTATTGAACCTACAACACGTTTTCTCTTCTTATCAACCTCGATAATCTTGAACTTAACGGTTGTTTTAACCATGTCTTCAAGAGAATCGCTGCGATTAGCCTTTGCAAGCGAAGCGGGGATAAATACTCTTATTCCGCCGTACTGTACAAAGAGACCCTTGCCGTCGCCGACAACGCCTGTAACTGTTCCCTCAACGACCTGATCGCTCTCTTCCGAAAGCTCATCCCAAGCCTTGGCTGCATCATAGCGCTTCTTTGAAAGCATCATGGTGCCTTCCTGGTCGTTAGTCTTCATAATGATAAGATCGAGCTTATCGCCGACCTTTACCTCTTTCTGAGGATCCGCGTTCGGGTCTGCACTGTATTCGTCAAGCGGAATATAACCTGCGTGTTTTCTGCCTGCAATCTCAACCTGAATCTCGGTAGGTGTAACGCCTACTACATAACCGACAACTTTTTGGTCTGAGCTTGAATCTATATATTCGTCAACCAAATCAGCGAAACTCTCACCGGACGGCTTCTCTTGCTCCTCCTTTTCGACTGATGTTGATGCGTTTTTGATTTCTTCGTTTTCGGACATTGTTTTCAGTACCTCCTTAATAATACTGTCGGGAGTTGAAGCTCCGGCAGTAACGCCAACTGAATGAAACCGCGACAAGTCAATGTCTTGCAACTCTGCGGCAGTCTCAATTAAAAAAGTCGGACAATTGGTCTCGCAAACAGATTTAAGCTTTGCGGTATTGCTGCTTTGCCTTCCCCCTATTATGACCATTGCATCATTGGTCAGCGAAAGCGCGGCGGCTTCCTTTTGTCTTTCCTCAGTCGCACAACATATTGTATCAAAAATTACGGCATTTGTATATACCATTTTTATTTTTTTTACACATTTTTCAAAAATTTTTGTACTGAAAGTGGTCTGAGAAACCAAAATCAAGCCGTTTTTTGATAAATCTGGGTGATTTTCTATAATTTCATCAAGCTCTTTTTCACTGTTAAATACAAAAGATTTGCCGTTACAGTAGCTTCGAATTCCTATAACCTCCGGGTGAGATTTATCGCCTGCTATCAAGGTTACATTCTCACTCGTTGAATTTTCGCTTACTATTTTGTGTATTTTTGTGACAAACGGGCACGTGGCATTACAGTAATTCGGAGATATGCTCTTGACCTCTTCCATCATATCTTTCGGTATACCGTGCGTTCTGACAACTATTAAGTCACCGTCTTTGCACTCGTTAGGACTGTCAATTATACGTACGCCTTTATCCTCAAAATGCTTTATAACCTGCGGATTGTGAATTATAGGCCCCAATGTGCAAACATTTCGGTTCTTTTTCACAAGCTCTTCGAGTAAATTTACGGCACGGTTAACTCCGAAACAAAAGCCCGCACTTTTTGCCAAAGTTATTCTTTGCAATTTCCTTCCTCCCAAAGAGCTGTTATCTCTTCCATAATTTTGTCTGCGGCTCTGCTTACTTCTTCGTGTGAGTCAGTATCGGTAAACCCGAATTCGTCATACTTTATGACCTTTCCGAAACGCACGGTAAGCAATGTACCGCTTTTAAAATTACTTTCGCTGTATATACTGCACGGAAGAACATCCGAATGTGTGGCTTTTGCTATTACAGCCGCTCCGGCCTTCGGCTTGCCGGGTCTTCCCTCATGATTGCGTGTACCCTCGGGGAAAATACCGAGCACCCAACCGTTTTTAATAAGCCGCTCCGCATAACCTATTGCGGTTTTATCATTATGACCGCGTTTTATGGGAAAAGCGTTAAGGTGAGTCAAAAACCAAGCGGCAAACGGATTTTTGAAAAGCTCGTACTTTGACATAAAATGTATCGGTCTGACATTGGAGCCGCCGAGAGCTATAGGGTCAAAATTGTTTGCGTGATTGCACGCGAGAATAAGCCCGCCCTCTTTTGGTATATTCTCTTTACCGATATACTGCACTTTCATTTTCGTCTTGCAGACGGCAAGACATATCGGCATTAAAATATGATACATTTTATATTCTTTCAGCTTATCGAAATTGAACCCCATAATCTCACATATGCTCCCTTATAATATCTGTTATTTTTTCAATAGACTCATCAAGCGACAAAAGAGTTGTATCCACCGTGATACTGTCTTTTGCCGGTTTCAACGGAGCGATTTTTCGGTGTGAATCGTTGTAATCACGCTCTTTAAGGTCTGATAAAACCTCTTCGTAACCGACAGCGGCACCCTTTGCGGAAAGTTCCTTATAACGCCTCATAGCACGGGATTCGGGAGAAGCCGTTAAAAATATTTTAACGGCTGCATTCGGCAATACAACAGTTCCGATATCTCTGCCGTCCATAATGCAATTGTTTTTTTCGGCTATATTCCTTTGCAAATCAAAAAGGAAGCTTCTGACTTCGGGTACAGCCGAAACATCGGACGCAGCCATTGATGACTTCGGCAAGCGGATTTCATCGGAGACATCCTCGCCGTTTAAAAATACGTGCTGAACACCGTCTTTAAACCTGAGTTCAACTTTTATTTTCGGTAAAGCCTCTTTTAGCTTTTCGCGTGATTTTGTGTCTATTCCGTTCCTCAACGCATAAACACCGACAGAGCGATACAACGCTCCGGTATCGACATAAATAAAGCCCAGCTTGTCGGCGGCGGCTCTTGAAATAGTACTTTTACCGGCACCGGCAGGTCCGTCTATAGCGACATTTATCATAATGCTATCCCCTGTTTTTTATTATTGTGCATTGCCTGCGGCAAATCCCGTGGAAAAGGCAATTTGGAGGTTAAAGCCTCCCGTATATGCGTCCACATCAATAACTTCACCGGCAAAATACAAATTCCCGCACAGCTTACTTTCCATAGTCTTTGGTGAGATCTCGTTTACATCGACTCCGCCCGAGGTTATAACAGCCTCGCTTATGGGTCTGAATCTGAGAACCGTAAGTTTCAAATTCTTAATTGTGTGAACAAGTCTTTTTCTTTCTTCCTTAGTAAGCTGATTGCACTTCGTTGAATTTTTAATACCCGAGAGGCGCACAACCGGATTGATTATAGCACGCGGCAACAGAAGCCCCACAAGATTTGAAACCGCTTTATTGCTGTTTTCCGACATCTCGCGTAAAATACGCGCATCGAGTTTTTCATCATCGAGTGCGGGTTTCATATCGACATATATTTCATAACGGCACGGCTCCATATTGCGCATATGTGCACTTGCCGATAAAATCATGGGTCCCGACACACCGAAATGTGTAAAAAGCATTTCGCCGAAATCGGAATAAACTTGCTTCCCCGTTTTGGTATCCGTTACTTTCAGCGCACAGTTACGCAGCGAAAGTCCCATGGCTTCTCCGCAAAATCCCTCGCGGCACTCAAGGGCAACAAGGGACGGCAAACAGGCGGTTACGGTGTGACCTGCCTGTTTTGCAAAGGCGTATCCGTCGCCTGTGGAACCTGTTTTCGGATAAGACAAGCCGCCCGTTGCAACAATAACGGAATCGGCATAATGTATAAGTCCGTCCTCGGTTTTTACACCTCTTACCTCTCCGTCGGAAATCATCAAGGATTTAACGCGCGAGGTCTTGCGTTTGACGCCGTTTACGGTTACGAATTTATTAAGGGCGTCAACTATATCTACCGCTTTATCAGACACGGGAAAAACTCTGTTTCCTCTTTCGACTTTAAGCGGAACTCCGAGTTCTTCAAAAAAGTCCATAGTGTCCCGTGCCGAAAATTCGGAAAAAGCGCTGTATAAAAATCTGCCGTTCCGCGGGACATTATCTATCAGCCCCTTGGTATCAAATGTGGCGTTGGTAACATTGCAGCGACCCTTGCCGGTAATCATTATCTTTCTGCCGACCTTGTCGTTTCGCTCAAAAAGAACTACATCGTTCCCGTTTTTTGCCGCAGTACCGGCAGCCATAAGCCCTGCGGCACCTGCGCCCACAACTATAACTTTTTTACTCATTTTCGGAAATATCCTCTGCTTTTTCGTATACCTGATATTCGTCCCAAATACTCTCAAGCTCGTTGAAATTGTTGATTACTTCTTCACGCTTGCTCAGCGTTACCGCTACAATAAGCGCGTTGATAAGGCTCAGCGGCGCAACGAGCGAGTCAACCACGGATGCCATATCGGAGCGCGCCACAAGCAAACAATCCGCATATGAAGCAATGGGAGAGGTTTCGGAATCGGTTATCGCCACTATTTTGGCGCCTCTGTCCGATACAAATCTTATTGCATTTACGGTCTGCTTTGAATACCGCGGAAAGCTTATTGCTATGCACACGTCTTCCTTATCTATTCTGAACATCTGCTCAAACATTTCGGATGCGCTTGATGTATCGATAAGTTCTACCGAATCGAAAACAAGATTAAAATAGAAACCGAGGAAACTTGCAAGCGCCGCAGAAGAACGGACGCCGAGAATATATATCTTGCGAGCCTTATTTATGGTGGATACGGCTTTTGCAAAATCCTCCCTCGATGTCTTTTCGTAGGTTTCGCGAATCAAATCAATATCGCCGTTAAGAACGGTTCTTACGATGTCATTATCGCCTATGAGGCTTTCCGAAACCTCCATTCTCTGGACTGCGGTCAGTTTTGATTTTATCATTTGCTGAAGTTCTTTTTGCAATTCGGGATAGCCTTTAAATCCGAGTTCCGTCGCAAATCGTACAACAGTACTCTCGCTTACCCCGACTTTTTTGCCGAGAGCGGAAGCCGTCATAAATGCGGCTTTATCATAGTTTTCTTTAATATACGAGGCTATCTTCTTATGACCCTTTGATAGCTTTCTCACATTTGAATCGAGCTTTGAAAGTAAAGAACTCTTCACTGTGCAGCGCTTCCTTATCTTATTAAATAGTGTTGTATCCGACGGAGCCAACACTATTATTATAATGTCTATTATACGAAAATCAAGCAAAAATGCAGGAATTACTGCAGAATTATTCAATTCTGACTAAATTATCCGTCATATCTGTTCCGCTTTGCCTAATTTTAGGCAATGTCATATTAAAAATGTCTGTAGTTCTGCATTCAAGGGAATATAATCTTTCAGAAAATCCGCCGAGCTTTTTGACATCGCCGACAGTCATAACAATCGGTAAGGATGCGTTTTTCCTCGCAATTCGCAATACGTCTTTGCCCTTTTGCGTAAATCCGAGCACGCGAATATACGGAGGGTCTGACAGGGTGATATCGTTTGTTATGCCGAAAAATGAATTTAGAACAACGCGCCTAATACGCGAATAGGTAAAGCGCTTTGTTTTGGCAAAATCATAAAGCTCCGTAAGGTTTTGCGCGGACGCGGCTGCTGAGAGCAGTCGGTTTTCTATTCCCTCGCCGACGCCGTAGATATTGCTGAAATCCGACGGAGTTTTAAGTTTTAAAGACGCTATTACGGCATTTCCTATCCTGTTCATATCGGACGGTGCCGCCTTGTTTGATATTTCGCTCATCAGGATATTCTGCGATTCTGCCGGCAAAAACATATCCGCACTTTTGTTTTCGCGGATTAGGGCACGAATTTTGGAGGCGGACGCAATGTTGCCCGAAGCCTCGGCGGAATCGTGCGACGCACCGCTCCTTTTTACGGTATGCGCCACAATATCCGCTGAAAGAGCTTTAAGCGCTTTCAGATATTCGACCGCCAAAATATTGTTAGGCTCCGAAAGGACCGAGGCGGTTTCCGCTCCGAACACATCTCTTACCGCGGCAAACCGTGCCGCGGGATAACTTACGCCGTTTTTAAGCTCGGTTTTCAGCTTTAAAATGACATTATCATCGTATAAAGCCTCCGCCGCTTTTTGTAAGAGGCTTATACTGCCGCATTCACTGCCGAACGAAATATCAGTAACCGCTCCGAGGGAATTTAAAATATACACGGAAGAATAGGCGAAACGCTCTGCCGAAGATACGGCATACGACATGGGAAGCTCGAGAACAAGGTCAACTCCGCCGAGCAGGGCGGCTTTTGCCCTCGCGTACTTTGACATCACAGCCGTTTCGGCTCGCTGAACGTAATTGCCGCTCATCACCGAAACTATCGCGCAGTCCCCGTCCTTTTTTCGTATTTCGTCTATCTGGAATTTATGTCCGTTATGGAACGGATTATACTCGGATACTATACCGTAAACTTTCATACATAATCTCCGTCAAATCAAGTACCGTGTCGGATGAACCCGACAACGCTTCAAATTAAACATATTTTATAATATCGGCGAAATTTAGTCAAATCTCTTCGGCACATATTATTCCTTGAAAAATCTGTCGAAACAGTATATAATAACCATAGATAATTTTATTAGCAATTTGGGAGGTATTATTTTTGAAAATTCTTGTTATCAATGCAGGCAGTTCCTCGCTTAAATATCAGCTTATTGATATGGACGACGAGAGCGTTATTGCAAAAGGTATCTGCGAAAGAATAGGCAATGAGGGATCTTGTATCAGCGGCAAGATTCGCGGTAAATCCGAAAAGTTTGAAAAGACCGTTGTAATGAAAAACCACACCGAAGCTTTCAACGAAGTTAAGAAAGCTCTCACAGAGGGTGAATATAAGGTTATAAACGACCTTTCGGAAATAGCCGCTGTCGGTCACAGAATAGTACAGGGCGGCGCACTTTTCAACCACAGCGTTTTGGTAGATGACGACGTTATCAAGGGCATAGAGAGCCTTTGCGACCTTGCTCCGCTTCACAATGCAGCGCACATTCAGGGAATTAAAGCCAGCATTGAACTGTTCGGCAAAGACGTTCCGCAGGTCGTTGTTTTCGATAACGCATTCCACAGCACCATGCCGCCGGAAGCATATATGTTTGGCCTCCCCTATGAATATTATGAAAAATACGCACTCAGAAAATACGGCTTCCACGGCACTTCGCACCGCTTTGTAAGCGCCCGCTGCGCAGAGGTTATGGGCGAAGATATCAAAAAGCTTAAAATCGTTACATGCCATCTCGGAAACGGTTCTTCGATTTCGGCTGTTAAATACGGCAAATGTATTGACACTTCTATGGGTCTTACACCGCTCGACGGCGAAATAATGGGAACAAGAACCGGCAGCATTGACCCGTCTGCCGTCCTCTACATTATGAAAAAAGAGGGCAAGACTCCCGATGAGATGAGCAACCTGCTCAATAAAAAGTCGGGTATTCTCGGTGTATCAGGTCTTTCTTCCGATGACAGAGACGTCAAAGTAGCCGCTGCCGAGGGCAACAAGAGAGCAAAGCTTGCAAGAGATATACAGATATATGAAATAAAGAAATATATCGGTTCCTATACCGCTGCCATGGACGGCGTTGACGCAATAGTTTTCACGGGCGGTATCGGTGAAAATGCCGACGATATGAGGGCTATCGTCTGCGACGGTCTGACATTCCTCGGTATTAAAATCGACAAAGAGTACAACAAGACTCTTGTAAAGGGCAAAGAGGGAGAAATTTCCACACCCGACTCAAAGGTTCGCGTTTTCGTTCTTCCGACAAACGAGGAGCTTGTTATAGCAAGAGACACAAAAGAGATTGTTACAAATCTTAAAAAATAATTTTTTTAAATAGATTGCAATTATTCATTATATTTCAAGAAGCACCTCAGGCTTAAGCCTGAGGTGCTTCTTTTTTATTGTCTGTGACGAAGTAAACCCCCTGCTATGCAGGGGGGAAAGAAATAGCTTACAGCGAGGAGTGGAGTATACAAGGAAAAAGCT
>ERZ808242.538-NODE-538-length-27121-cov-15.252383_pt1 | contig 27121 bp, 17 predicted proteins | sample MGYA00521244_ERZ808242 | MGnify/ENA primary metagenome ERZ808242 (study PRJEB31516, sample SAMN03275573) | gut metagenome | biome: mammalia-associated habitat; material: feces | host: Papio cynocephalus | place: Kenya | collected 2012-07-27 ... | reverse complement strand
ACACCAGCAACATGCCTGATGGTCGTCCAGCCGGTGCTCCTTTGGCTCCAGGTGCCAACCCATCTTACGGTGCAGAGAAGAACGGCTTGCTCGCTTCCCTCAACTCAGTTGCTAAGTTGCCTTACGAGTATGCCCTCGATGGTATCTCCAACACCCAGACCATCAGTCCTGGAGCCCTCGGCCACAATGACGAGGAGCGTGCCCAGACCTTGGTAGGCGTAATGGACGGTTACTTCAACCAGGGAGCTCACCACTTGAACGTGAACGTGTTCGGCGTGGATAAGCTCAAGGATGCGATGGAGCACCCAGAGAAGGAAGAGTACCAGAACTTCACCATCCGTGTGAGCGGTTACGCCGTGAAGTTCATCGACTTGACTCGTGAGCAGCAGCTCGACGTGATTGCCCGTCAGGCACACGAGAGACTGTAAGGAAAGTGAAGAGTGAAGAGGGAAGAGTGAAGAGTGAAGAATTCTCTTGCCTTTTCACTTACGATGAATATTGCCCGCTAGATTTTTCACTAAGAGATATTTAGCGGGCTTTTTTGTTTCTTTAACTGCAAATGAGAAATAGGAGTATATTGTATTTTAAAGTCTAAAGATAAAAAGAAATAGTGTATGGATGTAATCGATTTTATGGGAGCTGTCACTTTCATTATATTTGCAGCTTTTTTGGCTCTTGTTATTTGCGACCATATTCAAGGGAAAAAGGAAGCGCAAAGCAAATAGGTTTATGAAAGGATTCGTACATAGCACAGAAAGCTTTGGTTCGGTAGATGGACCAGGCATTCGATTTTTGATATTTTTGCAGGGCTGCCCGATGCGCTGCCAGTTTTGTCACAATCCCGATTCCTGGGCAGTGGGAAAGGGAGAGGAATTTACAGCCGATGAATTGCTCGACAAGGCGGAGCGATTCCGTACCTATTGGGGAGATAAGGGAGGCATCACCGTGAGTGGGGGAGAAGCCTTGATGCAGATAGATTTCCTCATCGAGCTCTTTGAGAAGGCCCACCAGCGTGGCATCAACACTTGTCTTGATACCTCGGCGCAACCTTTCAACCGAAAGGGCGCATTCTTCGAAAAATTTGAGCGTCTGATGTCCGTCACCGATACTGTTCTTCTCGATATCAAGCATATCGACGATGAAGAGCACCGTAAACTTACTCGGCATTCCAATAAAAACATACTCGACTGTGCCCGCTACTTGAGCGACATCGGCAAGCCGGTATGGATACGCCACGTATTGATACCAGGCATCACCGACAAGGACGAATATCTCCTAGCCTTGCGCCAGTTCATCGACACGCTTTCCAATGTGGAGCGCATCGATGTGTTGCCTTATCATACATTGGGTGTCTATAAGTATGAGAAACTAGGCATCGACTATCCGCTGGAGGGTGTCAATCCCCCTTCGAGCGAGCGAGTTCAGCATGCCATCGCCATTCTTACTACGTCTTGAAAGGGTAGAAGCATAAATATAATGCTTCTGCCCTTTCAGGGCGCATTTATTCTCCGACATTTACCCAGGGCGTTGCCCTGGGCTAGGTGCTTTTGCCCTTTCAGGGCGTTTCAACCATACAGGTAGAACTTCTTCTTTTCGGACGCATCCATTAACTCTTTTGTTCTGAATATCCGTTAACTGTTAGCCAACGAGTTCGCTGGCTGTTCTTCTGATGTTCAGCATGTGGCTCTCCAATGAGCTTCTCACTCTTGCCTTGATGAGCGGTTTGGCGATGTAGTCGTTCACGCCCAGCTCATAGCACTCATCGATGTTGTCCTTGTTGTTGAGCAAGGAGGTAACCACGATGGCCATTTCTGTTTTCTTGTAATCTTTTCGCACATGTTCTATGACATCCCAGCCGTTCACTGCTGGCATCATCAGGTCGAGGAAGATGATCTGTGGTTTGTAACTGTCCACTAGTTCCATGGCTTCCTTGCCACCGTTGGCCTCTTTGATGTCGATGCCCATGTCTTCGATCATATCTTTGAGTGTCTGCACATTCTCTGGAATGTCATCCACGATTAATACTCTGCACTTATCCATCTTTCCTATCAGTTATTATTATGGTTTTGTTTATATTTATATTTATAGCTCGGTTAAGTTTTGTAAAGCTGGCATGTAGTGCTCGGATTCTTTACTTTTTCGCCTTTTATTTGTCTTTGTATAATATTGGGGTATATCAGAAATCACGCCATAAGGCATGCGTCTGCCCCGGAGAAGGGTTAGAGGATGTGCTTATCCTCTAACCTTGTGTATTCCGTAGATGTCGCAAAGGAATCCTTTTTCGGCAATCACCTTCTTGAGGTCGATGCTGTCGAATACCTTGTGGTGGGTTCCGATGACCACGATGTCGTACACGTTGTCGAGTACCTTAGGGTCGTTGGTCACGTTGATGCCATATTCTTCCTTCACTTCTTCCACATCTACGAGTGGGTCGTAGAGACAGGTCTTGTAGCCTGCGCCCACCAAGTTGATGTAGAGGTCAGCCACCTTCGTGTTTCGGATGTCGTCGCTGTCTGGCTTGAACGAGAAGCCGAGAATCAACACCTTGGTATCTGGAGCGTTAAACTTGCGCTGCTCGCTGGCACTCTTGATCTTTCCTGCCATCCATACCGCCATCTGCTCGTTTACCTCGCGTGCGGTGGAGAGGAGCGAAGGAACTACGTCTACCTCCTGTGCTTTGTTGATGAGGTAGTAAGGGTCTACTGCGATGCAGTGACCGCCCACGAGTCCCGGTGTGGCTGGCACGAAATTCCACTTGGTGCTGGCTGCGGCTGTAACTTCCTCGATATTGATGTTCATCTTGTCGAAGATTTTCTCCATCTCATTGAAGAAGGCTATCTGCACGTCGCGCTGGCAGTTTTCCATCAGCTTGCAAGCCTCTGCTATCTTGATGCTCTTCGCCTTGTGGGTGCCGTGGGTCAGTACCGACGCATAGAGCGAGTCGATGATCTCGGCTGCCTCTGGTGTGGAGCCACTTGTTACCTTCACGATGTTTTCGATAGTATGTATGGTGTCGCCTGGGTTGATGCGTTCTGGCGAGAAACCCACGTAGAAACTTTGGTTCAGTTTCAGTCCTGAAGTGGCGGCCAGGAGTGGTGCGCATACTTCTTCTGTAAGACCTGGATACACGGTAGATTCGTAGACCACGATGTCGCCCTCCTTCAGTATCTTTCCTACGGCTGTGGTTGCGTTTCTTACGCAGCTGATGTCTGGCTTGTTCGACTTGTTGACTGGCGTAGGCACGGCGATGATGTAAACGTTTCTATCCTTTAGGTCATCTATGTTGCTTGTCAGTCTAAGTCCCTGTTCCATGGCTTTAGATAGCTGCTTGTTATCGACAGCGCCGCTGGATAGCTTTGCCACCTTGGCTGCGTTGATGTCGTAACCCAGTGTGTCGTATTTCTTTGAGAATAAGCAGGCAAGTGGTGTACCTACGTACCCCAGTCCTATCACTCCAATCTTAAACTCAAAAGACTTATTTATCATATAATTTATATTTATTTGTTTATTAATATTATTTTCTTTTGTGAGATGCCTCCGGCTGGCGTTGGCTATATCCCGATAGGCATTACATATCCTCCAACTGGGCGTAGCGTGAGGTCTTCTCTGGGTTCCACGCATCCTTGTAAGAACGGCGGAAGAAGAGCTCCTGCAGGTGGGCTGAGAGTCGGGCGATACGCAGGAAGTAACCTGTGTAAGGCGACATGAGCGGCGTGTACTTGTAGAGGAACCACGCCGTCTTCTTGCGCTCCGTCACCATCAGCACCAGGAGGAAGGCAAACTGCGAGAAGCATACTCGGATAAAGTAGCCCAGCGCCAGGATCTCCCAGATGTGGGTGTTGAAGGTAATCATCAGTTTCACGATATACCACAGCCATAGGAAGTTGAGGAAGCAGTCGTACATCACGCTCTCCATGTTGGAAATCCAGTTGAGGATGTTCCAGTTCTTGGTAGGCAGCAGGATGTCGATGTGCTTGCGCAGGCGGAAGCGTACGAGCGAGCGCGACCATCTGATGCGCTGGTGGTACAGCTTGTACCACTTGGTAGGCACGTTGGTCATGCAGATGGCATCCTCGGCGAACTTCACCTTGTAGCCCGCCTTTCTGATTTTCTGCGTCAGGTCGCCGTCAAGTCCCGGACCGATGTCCCAGTATCCCACCTCCTTGAGCGTCTGGTGGTCGAAGGCACCGAAGGCACCCGAGATGATGTGGTAGATGCCCAGCTCGCTGGTCACGATGCGTCCCACTTGTATTCGCTTCAAGTATTCGAACGCCTGTAGCGACGAGCAAATGGTGGCGTCGTAGTTTCTCACCTCGATGCAACCGCCCACCGCCTTCACCATACCGTCGAGGTAGAAGGGGATGAGCACCTTTTCCAGTGCGTCGCGGTCGAGCGAGGAGTCGGCGTCGAGGCACACGATATACTTGCCGTTCGCCATGTTGGCTCCATAGTTGCTGGCTGCCGCCTTTCCGCCTCGGTTCTCCAGTCGAAAATAGTAGTCGATGAGTCCTGCGCGATACAGGTCGTTGCATATCAGCTTGGTGTCGTCGTCGCTGCCGTCGTCGACCACGATGATCTCGTAGTGTCGGTAGGTTTGCTCGGCGAGCGACTTCACCATCTTATATATGTTCTTTCCTTCGTTCTTGCCCGGTACGAGGATGCTTACCAGCGGATTCTCTCGATAGAGGTAGAACTTGGCTAATTCCTTCTCTTTCTCTCTCTGTCTTCGGTTGGTGAAACGCCAGCCTATCACCAAGTATTCCAAGATATAGTATCTTGGCATCTCGATGAAGAAGAGGAACCAATAGGTGTTGACGATACTGCTGAACGACAATGTGCTGATCCAGTCCCAGAAGTGATTCAAGTCTTCTACTATATTGAACATGCTAGTAGTCTCCTTTCTTTGATTCTGGTTATCTCAATATGGTGAGCGAGAGGATGGCGAGGAGTATTAGTATACCGGCGATGACGATGAGCGCTGCCACGATTTGCTTGTAGAGTTTCACTCGTCTCATCACCTTGTCCTCCGGTGCCTCTTTATCTTGCTCGAAGTTGAGCTGTTCTGGCTCTGGCTCTGTCGCCGTCTTGTCTTGTGCCAGTGGCACCTCCGAGTAGCCGCAGTAGTCATCTGGCGTCAGCTCGATGAAGTTCAGCTGGTCGAAGAAGTCCTCGTACTTTCCGTCCACAGCCTTCTTCTTGGTATCGAGCACGCAGCAGATGATTTCATCAGGTTCTATCTTGTCAGCCACCAGTCGGATGGCCTTCGACATCTCGATGCTCAGCTGCTTCTGTGCCTCTTCCACGCTCAGTTCTTGGAATGCGGTGTAGGCGATGTAGAAGATGTTGTTGTTGTACGACACCTTGTGGTTGCTGAACAGTCGGCAGAACGTAGCCTGTATGCTGTCCTTGACTTTCACCGTCTCTTGGTTGCCGTTCAGTATCCATATCTTGCCCACCAGTACGGAGAGCTCTTCTCTTCGGTAGGTCTCCAGGAGCTGTCGGCGCAAGCGGTTGATGAGCAGCGCATACTCCATGAAGTTGTCGTAGATGTTCACCATGTTGTTGAACATGATGCTGCCCTGGGTCAGCGAGCGGATACCTTCCTCGGTTATCTCGTAGTCCACCACGTCGCGTGGCACCAGTGCGCTCACAGGGAACGTGCCCTCGCAGTAGCAGCAGGTTGCCTTGGTCACTGGGGTGGTGAAGGAGTTCTCGCAGTCGTTGCAAGAGTAGATCACCGCCGGTCGGTCGTAGTCCACGCCGATGTGGCGCAGTTTCTTGTGACACTTCGGGCAGACCAGCATGCCGCCCACGTTGTAGGTGCTCTCCGGCGACACGTTGGCGCAGGAGAAGTGGTGGATGATGTTCTGTATCTTCAGGTTGGAGCTGCCGCACTTAGGGCAGCACTCCGTATAGAGCAGATGCGAGTGGTTGCACTTCGGGCAGAGGTGCTCCTTGATGAGGTAGCGATGCACACGCAGTGCGCCGAACTCGAGCATGGTGTCCTTGAACATGAACATCTCGTTCAGATGGAAGAGTCCCATGCTGTGGTAGTGCTCGAAAATCGGGTTGATGTATCCGAGCGACGACTTCTCGAGGAGTCGGTGCCCCATGATGCGCTGGTCTCTGGAGAGCAGGTAGCGCAGGATGTTGGCGAAGAGTTGGTTTGGCTGCGTAGGTCGAGTCACCTCCTGCTTCACGCCGTATTTCTTGCATGCCGCCTTGATCTTATCGATGATCTCGTACACCTTCTCGTTGCTCATGTCCGACACGAATGCGTCGACGATGTAGTCGGTGATCTGCTCTTTTCCCGATACCGCCGTATTGACGAATACCGGCTTGTAACTGCACTTGTACGAAAGGATAGGGCTGGCTCCATACAGGATGGCATGGAACGCACGCTCACTCTTCGTATTGATGTATATGCAATCGAAGTAGTCTGACTGGATGTCTGGTGTCGAGTCGATGTCGATGTAACTGTCGATGGTCAGCACCATGTCTCCACGTTTATTTCTTCTTAATCCAATCATCTCTTCTTTCTGTTATTTCTTGTTCTGTTTGTCCTTTGGGTTGTCTGTCGTAATGAGCTTGGAGCTTCGTGTCACGTTCTGGTTCTTGTCCACAGGGATGGTGTACATCGGCAGTGGGCGAGGGTCGAGCATGGCGCTTATCTTGTTCACTCTCACTCTTACTGGCAGCTTGTTGCTCATCACCCAAGCCGGCACTCGCTGGTTAGGGTTGAAGGTGAACACTGCCACCACGGCGTTGGCGTCGTGCGAGAAGTTGCTCTGCAGGTGCTTCGGTATCTCCTCCACACGCAGACCCACCATCTGCAGCTTGCCCTTCAGCTCCAGGTTGTTGTTGATGATGATGTCGGCATCGTCAGGGCACTCCATGTATTTCACCTTGTCGTTAGGCACGTAGGTAATCACGCCCAGGTGACAGCTGGCGTAGTCGGTGTGCTGGATGGTCATCACCTCGTCGCTCTTGAACACCAGTGTGCGGTCGCTCACGTTGATTTTCGATATGTAAGCGTCGGCAGGAGCGCAGCAGTAGTGTACCAGTCCCGGACTGTAGATGTCGCCACGGTTGGAGTAAGGCATGGCGGCACCGTGCAGTCCGGCACCTCTTCGAGCCATGAAGTTGTAGGTGGTGTTCTTGGCGTTGGCGTAGATTTCCACCTTGGCTGCCTGCTTCTTCAGCTCTTCTTCCACCTCGGCTATCTCGGCGTCGAGCGCGTTGCGCTTGGTGTTGTCGGTCAAGCCATAGTAGATGTCGGAAACTTCAGAAGCCTTCTGCTTTCTCAGCTCGGCAAGTCGAGTTCTCAGTACAGGTATTTCCTCACGTGCCAGCTTCGCCTGTACCTCCATGTCGTGGGTCTCCTTCACGGCAGACGGGATGATGTTTGGGTCGTACTGGTTCACGATGTTGCCGAGCAACACGTAGCTGTAGAGTGTGTCGCCCTTGTGAACCACCTCGCCCATCTCCTTGTTCACCTTGAGGATATAGATGTCGTCCACGGCGCTGATATGGTTCTCGTCGATAGTAACATATCCATCAAAGATGGCCCATATCATTCTGGTCACGATATAGTAGGCCATCAGTACGATGACGAATATGAATATCAGCGCAAAGACAAGCTGTTGTCTTGCGAGTCGATGGCTCTGGCTCTTCAAGAGGTCAGACATCGCCTGCTCTTGTGGCGTGCTATTGTACTGAAACTCATTCATAGCTCAACTTCCTTGAATATGGTATTGTTTTCATATATGCTGACAGCCTTCTCGATATTGATGATGGCTAGTCCGCGGTTCAACATCAACTTATACATTCTTTCCATGCTCTCCAGCAGTCCGGTATATTCTTCCATGCGCATCAGGAAGTTGTATCCCTGCTTCTGCTGCTTGTAGGCATATCTGCGCATGTCGATATACTTGGTGGTCTGCTCGATGTGGTAATTCTCGGTCTTGATCGCCTCGTTGAGGTTTTCTATCTTCTTGAGCAGGATTCCCACGTCCTGTCGGATGGCCTTCACGTCGGTGCCACGTTGGCTTCGGATGATTTCCTTCTGCGTCTCGAGTGCCTGTCGCTTGCGTGGGCTCTCGTTGTAGAGAGGGATGGTGAATCGCACTCCGATGTCGGCGTTGTTGCTTATCTTGTCGTTGCTCTGCCAGTAGCTGCTCCATCGGGCGAATGGGGTAAGTCTTGTTGTTGCCAGATAGTTGGTCAGCTTGCTGTCGTTGTTGGCGATTTGTTCCTTCACCATCATGATTCTCGAGTCCAGGCTCTCGTTGTTCACGTGGTCCCAGAGTGCGAGGGTGTCTACCACCACGCGGGTAGGCTTGATGCGATAGATAGGCTTGTTGGTGATGTCTCGGTCGGAGCAGAGGATGGAGATGTCGTATTCCGCCTCCAGTTTGTCGTTCATCACCTTGATCATCTTGTCGTTGCTGATTCGGTCTTTCTCCAGCATAAACTGGTATGCCTCGTTCATGATGTCGAGGTTGTCGAGTCGGTGAGCGATGACCGTTCCTATATAGAAGTTATATCTTTCCGTCAGTTCATCAGCTGCCTTGTCATAGATGTCGGCAGTGAGGTGTTTCTTTTCTTGCAGTCTCGCCAGTTCATTGTCGAGAGCAATCTTGTTGCGCTTCTCCTTGCCCTGGTAGAACTTGCTGTTGATGATGTTCCATCCCAGTTCGGCTTGGATTTTCGCTTTATATTTAGATACCTTTTCGGCGTCGTCGTTGTCAGAGTCAAAGTAGGAGTCAGGTCGGGCATACACTTGTCCGGTAACCTCGAGTCCGTTATGTCTTTTCAGGGCAAGCTGCTCGTGAGCTGTCTTTGCCCAGTAGAGTGAATCAGTGGTTCTAGTGTCTTCGGTATGTTGTTTGTTCAGTCCGAGCTCAATGACGGGTGCCTTGACCCATATTGGCTTGTTGAGTAAAGTATCGAGTTGCTTGAAGCGTTCATTGAAGTGCTTAAGCACATTTTCGTTTTTCAGGTTCTCGTATACGAGCATCTTCGGACTGAAACTCTTTCTTTTGCTTTGAGTTTGCGCCATCATGTCTTGTCCTGCTGCAAGGAGTAGGGCAGTTGTGATGATAGTTGCTGTTTTTGAGAGTGTTATACGCTTCATAGGTTTATTGAATGTTTAAACACAAAGAATGCAGCTGCAGGCTTGCAGCTGCATTCTATAGTGTTCTTAGTATTTATGTCTTATTGCTTGTTTGATTCCTTACTTGTTATAGTTAATCAAGTGGAATACACCTAAGCGACTTCTACCATTAGCTACATAGATGTAGTCATTGTAAACGGTTACGTAGTTAGCTGAGTGACCGATATTACGCTGTGCTACTACCTTTGGTGCTCCGTTCTCCATCTTGTTTGTATCAAGAATTACGAGTCCGTAAGAACCGTAAGCTACATATACCAAGCCATCATTAGCTACATAACAACCATTAGCATAAGCCTTGTATTCACCCTTCTCATTAATAGGGTTAGGCATCTGGTAGTGCCACTGCTCTGTACCATTCATGTCGTAGCAGTAGATACCGGCAACACCACGGCAAACGTAAATCTTGTTGTTCTTCAATGCCAAGACGTTTTTACCGTTGTTTGGCTGAATTGTTCCAACTTCGAATGCGCTAGTAGGTTTGCTTAAGTCACCACCTTTGCTGAATACCTCTACACGAGCATTGATAGCTTCGTCTGTAGTTGTTGCTTCTTTTTCGAGATAGAGGGTAGCAATCTGACCTTCTTCGATGTCTACGTGCTTAGCCTTACCCGTCTTGTCGATGGTCTTAAGCTTGTTAAGTGTGTTGACGTCGTATGTGGTGTAACCCTTTGTTGTCATAACAACATAGCGGTTGGCTGCATCATCCTTGTCAATACAGTTCTCATCCCAATTAGAGAATTCAGCTGTAGCCTTCTGGAGTGGGAGGATGTTGAGAGGCTGATATGTCTTAGTCTCGCCACCATCTACGGTGATGTCTTTAGGCTCTGAGTTGAGCAAACCATCATCCTTAAGGTCTACATAAGCCAACATGGCACCCTTCTTGGAAGAGCTACCTACTACGTATACTCTCTTCTGCTGCTGGTCTACCATCAAGTGGTTGAAGTCGAGTGTTCCGGCCTTGTCATAGAAGTACTGGTCGAGCTTAACTTCCTTATTAGCATTTACAGGGTCGAACACCTCGATGCAAGCTCCATGACCTCTACCACGTGTGTGGTAAGACATATACATCTTTCCGTTGTATGGCTGGATGCAAGTTGCAGAGATATCATGTGTATGATCGTAGTCAATCTTTGAAATTACCTCAATAGCTGGTTCTGTTGGCTTTGGCTCGTCTGGTGTTGTCGGAGTGTCTGGGTCATTGTAGCCCTTGTTGCCATTGCAATCAGTCTTCTTGATGATAATATCCTTGATGTTATTCTTGTCGTACTGAGTATAGCAATCTTGGTCCAAGAAAAGTGGAGTTATAGGGTCTGCGATATTCGCAGCGTAGAATTGACCATCAAACAAAAGTTTAGAGTTTGTGCCTGGTGTTTTGAAGGCATCAATCTCGTAACCTTTTACCTTGTTGTAATTGGTTGTCCCGTCTTCATTTGTTTCATACACAGGTGATCCAGTATTCCACTTAATCTTGCTTGCCTTGATTACGGCAACGGCATTATCGCCTTCTAGTTTGCTTCCTGCCGCATCGTTATTATGGTTGAAGTATGTATCATTACAATCAATGAAAGATTGTGATTTTAAAATGATGTTACTTCCTACTGCTTGGGTGATATTTTCAGCCTTTAAGTATCCTACGTGCAATTCAGCTCCACCATCCCATTGGTTTCCACTTAAGTTTACATCCTCTTTGATATGCATTCCGCAGCCACTATAAAGTTTGGCTCCATTATTCATTTCAAATTTACCTGCTTTGATGATTCCATCACAGTTCATCTTGCCACCGCTAAATTTGAAGAAACTGTCTCCAAGGTCACAATTACCTTTTACGTTGAGAACTAATCCAGTATTGCCTGTGAGCTCGGCGGCTTTCAAGTTTCCACCAATGTAACACTTGCTATTTACGGTAAGTCCAACATTGTCTGGCAAGATTAAATCATTTTTCTGGTAAAATGCATAGTCATTGATTACCCAATTTTCAGTATTACCATATGTTATCTTGCCATAATTGTATAGTGCTTTTAATCCTAATTGCTTACTGTTGGTAATCAATTCTCCGTCAGACAATATTACTAAAGTCAAATTCTGATTCCAAACTCCGTTAGGCACATCCAATTTGCCTTTTACGTATACAGTAGTTGGATTGCCGTTGTTCCAAGGGAGATTTGTTGCAGTTTGTCCTTTAGGAATGAAGTAAGCATTAAAGGTTTGATCTGTGCTTCCTTTACTCAAATCATAAGCATCATTTGGAATTGTTGGCTCATCCGGCATAGATATAATGCCTTCGAAATATGATTTGTTGTTTTCGTCAATAGCTCTACTCTTTGTTGTAGTTTTTGCCTTGAAGTTTGCGACTCTGCTTGCCAAAGCCTGTGCATCAGTCTGAGATACAACCTCGCTACCAACGATGCTAGTATTCATAGCCTGGGTAGGGCTGTCATTGTTGCTGTCGCTACAAGAAGCCATCAACAATGCTGCGAAACTTACTACTGCAAGTTTTGAAAATGTTGTTTTCATGTTGCTTTAGTTTTATCGTGTTAAAAACTGCTCTCATCATCTTTTATGACTCAAGCTTTTATTAGCTTTATTATGCATTTCCCCTACGGAGTCTAGCTCCAATAGGGGAAATGATTATTTACAATAAAATTATTGTTTACTTCTTAACAGTGTCAACAAGTCTGTAAACCTGTACACGGCTCTGACCGTAAGCTACTACGATGTTATCATTGCTGTCGATTGCTACGTAGTTGGCAGAGTTCTTGTCTGTTACTGCACGGTGGCAAACTTCAGTACCGTCAGCCTTGTTGAGGACAACAAGACCATAACCACCAGCTGCTACGTATACGTAGTTACCCTTAACAGCTACGCCGTTTACATAACCTTTTACCTTATTTTTCTTGCTGTTGAGAGGAACTGTGTATTCCCACTTTGCTGCACCACCAGCTACAGGGTAGCAAGCGAGACCATTGGCACTCTTACATACGTAAATATATTCACCATCTACTGCGATAGTGTTCTTACCATTGTTAGGAGCAACCTGACCTACATTGAACTTAGTTGGGTTCTTCAATTGCGCATTGCCGAATACCTGAACCTCAGCATTTACTGCAGCATTTTCGTCGGTTGTAGACTGTGTAAAGTCAAGACCATAAATCTTGCCGTCAGATGCCAATGCAATGTGCTTAGCCTTACCTGGAGTTTCTTCAAGGTGGTGTTCTAAGTCTGCATCCCATGTTTCATAGCCACGTGTTGTTGCTGCTACGATATAATTACCAGACTTTGCAACGCAGTTAGCATCGAAACCATTCTTAACTTCCTGGTTAATTGCAATTACCTGCAATGGTTTCTTTGTTTCTTGGTTGATGGTTGTTTCTGTTGTGTTGAGCAATCCATCACCATTTGTATTGATTGTAGCGATAATACCACCCTTCAATACAGAGCTACCTGCCAAATATACTGTGTTGCCAGAAACAGCCAAGTGGTTGAAGTCAAGCTCATTGTCGTTGTCCTTGATAGACTGATCGATAGTTACCTGCTTGTTTTTGATAGAAGCAACCTCGATATTAGCGCCGTGGTTGTCACCACGTGTGTGGTAAGAAACATATAGCTTACCGTTAGCTGGCTGAATGCAAGTTGCAGACTGAGTATCCTTCGCAGCATTTACAGTAGACAGCAAATCGAGCTTAGGAAGAACTGTTACATCTGTACCAGACAACTCAAATGCGTGGTTGTTCTTAGCTACAACTTTTACACCACTCTTGTCATAGTCGAGGTAAGAAGCGTTTACCTCTAGATTATCGAATGCAACCTTGTTGGCATCTGCCTCTTCGCCATTGTTGAATGACTGTGTGAGCTGTAAGAGTACAATTTGGTTGTCACCAGTTGTACCGAATGTGTTAACAGCATCGTTACCTGTGTAGATGAACTTGTCAGCCTTAACAACAGCTACGTCGTTAGCATTTGTAAGAGCAATCTGGTTGTCTGTGTTGTCAGACTTAAGAACATTGAAGTTCAATACGCCCTTCTGACCAACCAAAATCTGGCAGTTTCCGTTCAAAGTGGTAACAGCGTTACCCTCAGCAATCTTCTCCTTGCCATTGTTGTCATACTGAGTATTTGTAACATTCAAGTAGTTGGTCTTGATGGTAGAACCTGCGTTCATAGTCAAAGCGTTCTTTACCTTGATAGAGTTATCAGAAGTGAAGACAGCACCATCGTTCATAACCAATGTGTTAGCCTCGAATGTGTTAGCTACATGCAAGTTGCCGTTCAATTCTACTGCGTCTGTATAAGTAACACGGTCGTTCAACTGTACGTTAGCGCCCTTGTTGATAGTCAACTTCTTGGCACGGATGTTAGCACCCTCATAGATGTCGTTGCCCTTGTCGTCTTTCTTATTTGTCAAAACACCAGCAAGCTGAACAGTACCATTGATTGTTACATTCTGTGTAGCAGCATTATTTTCCTTTTTGCCGAGGAATGTGTTAGACTGCAATGTACCATCAATCTGAATGTCGCCCTTGATAGTAAAGGTGCCATAGTTGACAACTTTATCGCCAGCCTTAACTGCTGCACCATCGCCATCAAAGATAAGCTCGCCACCAGGCATTACGTAGAATGTGTTGCCACCTTCTGATGTGTTAGGACCAATTGTGAGGTGAGCAGTACCCTTCACGTAGATAACGCTTTTCTTAATCTTGTTGGCTGTCATATTGACTTCTGCCTTGCCTGGAACGCGAACTGTTGTGCCGTCAAGATTCTTTGCTTCCTTCAATGGAGCCAAATCATCAGATGGATTAGGTTGCTCAGGCATAGTGAAGATGGAGCCTGTTGCTGCTCTGGATGTCAAGAATACACGAGCTTTAGCTGTGCTGTTCTTATAGTTCTTTACTCGAGCTGCAAGTGCAGCTGCACTTTCTGAAGATACAGAAAGTCCTACGACAGTTGTCTCAGCTCCTGGATTAACAGGACTGTCTGTGCTGTCGCTACAAGATGCGAAAACGAATGCTGCCAAACCGATAGCAGCAAGCTTAGAATTGATTACTTTCATATCTATTTAAGTTTAAATTGTAATTACTTTATTGGTTTAAATGTCCTGAGCTTCCACCTTTTGCTATATCGGTGGTTATCATTCATTTGTATATCATTAGTAGGCAGTTGGCAGTCTTTTGTCGCTGCTTTTGGGCAGTATTAACCACCTCTGTCTAGTTTTCGGTTGCAAATATAGTGGAATTATTTCAAAAATAGATGTTTTTATAGGTTAAACTTTCTTAAATCAATTTTACTTTCTTTCATCCATTGTGGTTCATAATTCCGTTTTTCGTGTTTATTTGTCGACAAATGTGCCTAAGCGATGTTTGAATTTGCCAATTTAACAGAAATATACATTCCGTTGTCCCGCTTTGCTTACAGCTTTGGTTCGGCGGATTACAAATCCGCAGAACTAAAGCGGTCGAGCCTTGCCTTGCGTCGGATTGCAAATCCGCCGGAACGCCTAGCGGGTCATTGGGCTATTAGTTGGTGCTGCATTTCTACGATGAATCGTTTTCCTGTGTCGGTCTCGCAGTACACATCGTAGATGATGCCTCGTTGGTCTCTGTAAAGGGGTTGATATATCTTGCCATAACATTGTTCTTTAATTAGTTTACTACCACTCTGCAAATTTACGACTTATTTTCGAAACTTGCAAATGTTTTGGCTGTTTATTTTGAAATGTTTTTGATTATTTCTTAAAGAGGCTTGTTTGGGAGTGGAAAGTACCTTACGTAAAGTTTGAGTAAGGCTTGCTCCAGCGTCATAGGAGCCTTCTTTCGACTTGTTTTGTGGAACTTTGGGAGCTCAAAAAGGCTTCTCTCCACTCAGCACTCGGCTGAGAGCCGGGATAAATATATATATTATATTTATTAATTATATTAATATTAAATATATATTATCACGGCGGAAAACTCCCGACTCCCGAGTTCCGTGTCCTCTTTGCGACTGGGAAGTAGACTTCTTTCTTGTATCTTAAGTCGTTGATTCTTTTGTAGTTACATATTCGCCATGGACAGCCCCTTGTACTCTATCTTGTAGTTTTTGAACTTTCCGGTCATTTCGAAGAAGAAGTGCTCAGCCTTGTCTTTGAGTATTCCGATGTTGATGTCCTTTGCTTGTCGCTTCACCTCATAGAAGGTCGCCTCGTTCTCTAGCTCGTCCGCCGTAATAATGTCGATTTCGTTCTCGCACTTTCTGTCCCACCATGAGTCGATGCGGGTGTATAACTCAGCCTCTTTCATCTTTTCCTTGAAGTATTTCTCCAGCACCTTGCCTGTGTAGGTCGTATAGTCGCGGTCGAGGATGGTCTTGAGCTTTTGGTGGGCGCCTATCTCTATCATGTATGAGTACTTGTAGATGTAGCGGAACCAGATTCGCAGGAAGTTGTCTCCTATTTGCATCTTCATGATGCCTTCGATTTCGCCCCTTGAGGTGTGACCGGACGCTATCAGCTGGAGTATCTCGAATTACTTGGCGTAGTCCTTTCCAAACTCTTCGATCAGCATGTTCTTGCCTTCGTAGATGAAGTATGAGTTTTTTGCGACAAATTTTTTCGTCATGGACTCCTTGGTGACGGCTCCTGTGTCAATCATCATCTCTACGTACTCTGCCACTCCGCCTGTGTAGGTGTAGAGGGCTAGCCGGTCTTCGTGGGTGAATGAGGGATTGTAAGTTTGCAGTATTTCCTTGATGACCGATGGAGGGAATGTCGTTACCTTGATTTCTCCTGTTTGTCGCACATATAAAGGCTGTTTGTTGTTCTTGAAGATGATGTTCATGAGCGAATATACCGAGCCGCATACCACCAAGTTGATGTGGGCTTCTTGCTTGTTGAGGTCCCAGATTCTTTGCATGTCGGAGAAGATGGAAGGGTTTACTCGCTTGAAGTCTTGGAACTCGTCGATGATAAGAGTGAGGTGTCTCGTCTTTGAAAGTTGCATCAAAAAACTGAACACTTGCGAGAATCGTGTGGTCTCTCCAAGCACTGGTGTTTGTAGCTTTTCAGTTATCTCGTGGATGAAGTCCTTGCAGAGTTCTTCCTCCGATTTTCTTGCCACGAAAAAGTATAGCATGTCGGGACATTCCTCGTATGCCTTCAGCAGCAGCGAGGTCTTTCCGCTTCGTCTTCGTCCTGTCACGATGGTGAATCGTGCAGTTTTCTCGGATATTTTTTTGATGTCCAATAGTTCCTTAATTTCGTCTTTTCTTCCAAAGAATTTCATTGCTTTTCTTCCTTTCTATTTTCTTGTTTGTATAGGGTTGTTTTCCGCAACCGCCGTTTCAGAAATGGCGGTTGCGGAAGGCAGAGCCTTCTCTTGTAATTCTCATGATAATCAATTTGGCAAGAATGAAAATTCTTTAATTCTTTAATTCTTGACAAAAAACTTTTGAGTTGTTTTCTTTTCTTTCTTGCAACCTTTTCGTTTTCCTTTACGTCTAACTGTCAGAAAACGAAATTTGGAGAATTAACGAATTTCGAAATGTAATGATAGATGGAGAAATGTTATAATCATTTGAAATATAATCATTTAGGAATATAATAATAAAGAATAGAATTATGAAGAAGAATGTATTGCGCAGAGCTTTTGCGACGATAGCCGTGATGCTCGCAGTGACAGCGGTGATGAGTTCATGCAAGTCGAATTGGAACACCGGTATGTCGGGTAATATCGAGTATACACAGAATGAACTGAAGGCTCGTTCTTTCAACAAGATTTCCGTGTCATTGCCTTGCGATGTCTATTATACCCAGAACGACGGGGATGCTTGCAATGTAAAAGTGGATTACTCGGGCATCGACGACCCTGAGCTCGTGGCGGAATTGAAGGAGAAAGTCAAGGTGGTGTACCGTCAGGATGGTACGGTGGAACTTGGTCTCAAAGGACGTGTGCGTGGCTTGGAAAACAGTGGAAAGGCGAATCGACTGAAGGTCTATATCACAAGCCCTGACCTTGTGGAACTGGATAATGAAGGGATTGGACATGTCTATGCCAAGAGCATCAATTCCGACCGCCTGGAGGTTACCAACGAGGGCGTGGGCAGCATCGAGATTATCAATGTCTTAGCCAACAATATTCAACTCGACAACGAGGGCGTGGGCAGTATCAAGGTGACACGTGCCAAGGGCGACAAGCTAAGTGTTGACAACGAAGGCGTTGGCTCCACCAACATCGGTAGCTTCTCGGGTGGTAAGGTTTCGCTCGACAACGAGGGCGTGGGAAGCATCAGTATCGTTGTGGATTGCCAGAGCGTGAATGCGGACAACGAAGGTGTTGGTTCCATCCACTTATCGGGCAAGACGCACACACTGACCCAGGACAACGAGGGAGTGGGGAGGATTCACACATCCGGGCTGCAAGTCGGAAAATAATGTTGTTGGGCGGATTACAAATCCGCAAAATAATGAGGTTGGGACGTTTTTGACGACGGATTACAAATCCGTTTGAACGCCTAACGGAAGCTGTACGGTAGACACGGGCTGAAAGCCCAAAAGCACCTAGCCCAGGGCAACGCCCTGGGTAGCTTACGCAAATAAAATGCGCCCTGTAAGGGCAAAAGCGTTATATTGATAAGGAAATTTATGCTTTTGCCCTTTCAGGGCGACATTCTTGCTTGCATATTACCTAGGGCGTTGCCCTAGGCTAGGTGCTTCTGCCCTTTCAGGGCGTGTTGGACTATTCCAACCGTACAGGTGGAGAAATTTTCTAATTCTCTAATTCTTGACTTAAAAAATAATCGTATAGGTGGAATAATCTTTCTTTACATTAATTGTATTAGAAGTCCCACTTCACTCCGAGGCAAGGACGGCACATGAAGCCGGCGTTGCTGCCGAAGTTGTAGTCGAGCTCTACCTCGCCACCCACGCTGAGGTTGTCGCAGCCGAAGTGCTGGCCCACGTTGTACCAGAGCTGTGGCTCAGAGGTAAAGACCACGTGCTCCTGCTTGTAGTCCACCTCGCCGTTGGCGTTGAGCTTGGCGTCGCCATGCTTGTCGAGCATGCTCGTATGGTTCTCCCACCAGTAGTCGGCGAAACCATCAAATTTCAGTCCCTTCACGCCAAAGATGTCGTTGCAGGTCCATACGGCGGTAAACTGCAACGGCAGGTTCTGGTGCGTGTCGCGGATGGTCTTGTAGAGTGCCTGGAGCGTGAGGGTGTTCTTGAAGCTCTTGTCGTGCATGAAGTACTCCACACCAAAGAGCCAGGCGTTGTTGATAGGGTAGTTCTTCGTGATACCACCGTTGTACTCCACGTGCAGGCTCCAGTTCTTCATCTTCGTGTTCTGCCAGAAGTTGAGGGCACGGGAAATCTCGGTGTAGGTTCCACCTTGCGACACGTTCTTGCTTCCTACGACCATCTTGTCGTAGTTGAAGTCGTGGTCTACGAAGAAATACGTGTTACCCCACTTGTCTTGCTTGAACATCTCGAGGGTGAGGGTAACATACTTGCGGTCACTGCCGAAATCATAGAGAATCTGGGCGTTGGTCTGTGCTAAAGACTTGCTCGCAGGGAGCAACGCAAGTGCCATGAGCAGTAGGCTTTTCATTGCTTTCATAATTTTTCTTTTCTTTTATTTGATGGTTTAAAATGAAACAAAAAACTGCGGGCGCAGATGTGTCCGCAGTTTGTAAATATTATTCTGAAAACTAGTAGGCGAAGAGTGGATAGTCCTTCATCGTCTCGTTCACCTTCTCACGCACACGGGCGATGACCTTCTCGTCCTCAGGAGCGTTCAGTACCTCCTCGATGAGTTCGGCGATGAGGTGCATCATGTCCTCCTTGGCGCCACGGGTGGTCATGGCAGCTGTGCCAAGGCGGATACCAGAGGTCTGGAATGCCGAGCGGGTGTCGAATGGCACCATGTTCTTGTTGACGGTGATGTCGGCTGCAACGAGGGCGTTCTCGGCTACCTTACCTGTCAGGTCAGGATACTTGGAGCGCAAGTCCACGAGCATGGAGTGGTTGTCGGTACCACCGCTCACGATGCCGAATCCGCGGCCGATGAGGTCATCGGCGAGCACGGCTGCGTTCTTCTTCACCTGTGCGGCATATTCCTTCCAAGAAGGCTGTAGGTTCTCGTTGAAACCTACTGCCTTTGCCGCAATGACGTGCTCCAATGGACCGCCCTGGATGCCAGGGAACACGGCAGAGTTCAAGAGCTGGCTCATCATCTTGACCTGACCTTTCTTGGTGGTCAAGCCCCAAGGATTCTCGAAGTCCTTGCCCATGAGGATGATGCCGCCACGAGGACCACGAAGGGTCTTGTGGGTGGTGGAAGTTACGATGTGGGCATACTTCACAGGGTTGTCGAGCAATCCGGCTGCGATCAGTCCGGCAGGGTGAGCCATATCAATCATCAAGAGGGCACCCACCTCGTCGGCAATCTTGCGCATGCGAGCGTAATCCCACTCACGGCTGTAGGCGCTACCGCCACCGATAATCAACTTAGGCTTGTGCTCCAAGGCGAGGCGCTCCATCTCGTCGTAGTCTACGCGACCCGTTTCCTTGTTGAGGTTGTAGCCGATAGGGTTGTAGAGGATGCCGGAAGTGTTGACATGGCTACCATGGGAGAGGTGACCGCCGTGGTCGAGGTTCAGACCCATGAAGGTGTCGCCTGGCTTCAGCACGGCGAGCAATACGGCAGCGTTGGCCTGCGCACCCGAGTGAGGCTGGACGTTGGCATACTCGGCGCCGAAGAGTTTCTTCACACGCTCGATGGCGAGGTTCTCCACGATGTCCACCACCTGGCAGCCGCCGTAGTAGCGCTTGCCTGGCAGACCCTCGGCATATTTATTGGTGAGGTAAGAACCCATGGCGTTCATCACCTCGTCACTCACGAAATTCTCTGATGCAATCAGCTCCATGCCCTTGAGCTGGCGCTGGTGTTCTCTTTCGATTAAGTCGAAAATCTCTTGATCTTTTACCATATAAATTTCTTTTTATAGTTAATATTCATTCTCGCTTGCCGGCGGATTACAAATCGGAACGCCTGGCGGATTACTTGCAAAGCTCCACTTTGCCGAGCTGCTGCTCCTTGTCGCAGTAGTGGCAACGGATGATGCCGAGCGCCTTGTCCACGGTGTGGAAGATGGTCTGCATAGGCTCGTTGTTGGTGATGCACTTCGGGTTGTTGCACTTCACGATGCCCTTCAGTGTGTCAGGAGTCTTGACCGTTTTCTTCTCCACAATCTCGTAGTTCTTGATGATACTCATGCCGATGTTAGGCGCAACCACGGAGAGACGGTTGATTTCCTCGTCGGTGAAATACTTGTTGGCAACCTTGATGATGCCCTTCTTGCCAATCTTCTTGCTTGGCAGGTTGTAGCCGATGGTGACAGGGGTGTCCATGCGCTCCAAGTGGAGCAGGTTGACTACCTGGTAAGTCTTCTCGGCTGGTATATGGTCGATTACGGTACCGTTTTCGATGGCCGCAACCACTAATTCGCTTTTATTGTTTCCCATTTTTATTCTATAATAGTTTTGTCGTTCTTGATGTCGTCGAGTGTGATGCCGAGGCAGTGGCAGAAGATGGCCTCACGGGCATAGAGTCCGTTCTGCGCCTGCTGGATGTAGTAAGCGTGTGGGTCATCGTCCACATCGTATGCAATCTCGTTGACACGAGGCAGTGGGTGCATAATCTTCATGTTCTCCTTCGCCTTGCCGAGCATGTCGCGCTTCAGGATATACACGTTCTTCACGCGCTCGTACTCCATGAGGTCGGAGAAGCGTTCCTTCTGCACACGGGTCATGTAGAGAATGTCGGCTCCGGCGATGACATCCTCGTTGAAGTCCTCGTGCTCCACATACTTGATGCCGTGCTTGTCGCAGTAGAGCTTATACTCCTGTGGCATGGCGAGCTCCTTAGGGGCGATGAAGTGGAAAGTAGGGTTGAAGTGGCGCATGGCGGTGATAAGTGAGTGAACGGTGCGGCCATACTTGAGGTCACCCACGAGGTAGATGTTCAGGTTCTCCAGCGTACCCTGGGTCTTGTAGATGGAATAGAGGTCGAGGAGGCACTGCGATGGGTGCATGTGGGCACCGTCGCCTGCATTGACGATAGGCACTGGAGCCACCTCGCTGGCATACTGGGCTGCGCCCTCGATGTAGTGGCGCATGGCGATGACGTCGGCATAGTTGCTCACCATGAGGATGGTGTCCTTGAGGGTCTCGCCCTTGGTGGTGCTGGAAGTCTTTGCATCAGAGAAGCCGATGACACGAGCGCCAAGGCGGTTGGCAGCGGTTTGGAAACTAAGTTGGGTACGAGTGGAAGGCTCGAAGAAAAGGGTCGCAACGACCTTTCCCTTCAACAACTCCCTGTTAGGATGTTTTTCAAACTCTTGCGCCATTTCGAGGAGGTACAAGATTTTCTCCTTCGAAAGGTCGGCAATGGTCACAAAATTATGCTTTTCCATTTGTTTTTTGATTGAATGTTCTGAAATCGCCCCCAAAGTTACATATAATTTTCGATTTATGTGCGATATTTCGAAACTTTTATGTAATTTTGCACAAAATATTTGAGAATCTTAAGATGAGAAGACGTTTTATACATACATTATGGGCCATTCTCGCCGCCTGCGTAGCAAGTGTGGCGGTGGCTTTCTTTGCCATTTGGTTTGGCCTGATAGGCTACATGCCCGACGTCGAGGACCTCCAGAATCCAATCAACCGATTCGCCACCCAGGTGTACTCGGCTGATGGCAAGGTGCTGGGCACCTGGAACCTCAACAAGGAGAACCGCATCGTGATACCTTACAAGAAGATGTCACCTTATTTAATAAAGGCACTCGTCGCCACCGAGGACGAACGATTCTACGAGCACTCGGGCATCGACTTCCGTGCCCTGGGGCGTGCCATCATCAAGCGTGGCATCCTCGGACAGGCCAATGCGGGCGGTGGATCCACCATCACCCAGCAGCTCGCCAAGCAGCTCTACTCGGAGAAGGCGACGAGCACCATGGAGCGACTGTTGCAGAAGCCGATAGAGTGGGTCATCGCCATCAAGCTGGAACGATACTACACCAAGGAGGAAATCCTGGCGCTCTATCTCAACTACTTCGACTTCCTGCACAACGCCGTGGGCATCAAGACGGCGGCAAACACCTATTTTAATAAGGAGCCGAAGGATCTGACCCTTTGTGAATCAGCCACCCTCATCGGCCTCTGCAAGAACCCGTCGCTCTTCAATCCCGTGCGCTATCCGGAGCGTGCACGCGACCGTCGCAACGTGGTGCTCTCGCAGATGGTGAAGGCGGGCTATCTGGACCGTTACGACTACGAGCAGTATGCCGCCGAGCCGCTTACGCTCAACTTCCATCGTACCGACCACAAGGACGGTACTGCTACCTATCTGCGTGAGTTCCTGCGCCAGTACATGATGGCGAAGCGTCCGCAGCGCAGCGACTATCCGTCGTGGAACTACGTGCAGTTCGTGACCGACTCCATCGCCTGGGACAACGACCCGCTCTATGGCTGGTGCAACAAGAACTTCAAGAAGGACGGCACGCCATACAATGTGTACAGCGACGGACTGAAGGTGTTCACCACCATCGACAGCCGCATGCAGCAATATGCCGAAGAGGCTGTCTATCAGCACGTGGCGCGCTATCTGCAACCTGCCTTCAGCAAGGAGGTAGCCCACAAGCCGAGCGCCCCATACAGCAACAAGTTGAAGCCTAGCCAGATACGCAGCATCCTGAACCGCAGCATCACCCAGAGCGAGCGTTATCGCCAGATGAAGGCGGATGGAGCTTCGCCAGATGAAATCAAGACAGCCTTCCGCACCAAGATACCGATGACGGTATTCACCTATCACGGCGACATCGACACGATGATGACGCCACTCGACAGTATCCGCTACTACAAGACCTTCCTGCGCAGCGGATTCATGAGCATGGACCCGAAGACGGGAGCCGTGAAGGCGTACGTGGGCGGACTGGACTATCCGCACTTCATGTACGACATGGTGAGCCTGGGTCGCCGACAGGTGGGTTCCACCATCAAGCCATTCCTCTACAGCTTGGCGATGGAGAACGGATTCTCCCCTTGCGACCTGGCACCTAACCGCCAGCAGACCTACATCGTTGCCGGACAGCGCTGGACGCCTCGCAACGCCAACCATGCCCGCTACGGACAGATGGTTCCGCTGAAGTGGGGCTTGGCACAGAGTAACAACTGGATAAGCGCCTACCTGATGAGTAAATTGAACCCTCAGCAGTTTGTGCAGCTCTTGCACGACTACGGCATCAACAACCCTGATATCCACGCCTCGATGAGTCTCTGTCTCGGTCCGTGCGAGGTGAGCGTAAGCGAGATGGTGAGCGCCTACACGGTGTTCGCCAACCACGGCATCCGCACGTCGCCGATGTTCGTGAGCCGCATCGAAGACAACGAGGGCAACACCCTCGCCACTTTCCAACCACGCATGAACGAGGTGATCAGCGCCGACAACGCCATGAAGATGCTTACCATGCTGATGGGCGTGGTGGACAATGGTACGGCGGGCAGACTGCGCTACCGCTACAACCTGGAGGGCGAGATAGGAGCCAAGACAGGAACCACCAACAACAACAGCGACGGATGGTTCATCGGCTTCACGCCGCAGCTTGTAAGTGGCTGTTGGGTAGGCGGTGAGGACCGCGACATCCATTTCGACTCCATGAACATGGGGCAGGGTGCCACCATGGCTCTCCCTATCTGGGCCATCTTCATGAAGAAGGTGTATGCCGACCCATCGCTCGGCATCAGTCCGACCGTGAAGTTCGACCTGCCGGAGGGTTACGACCCATGCCATCGAGCCGCCGACAAGGACGACTTCGAACAGGTGGACGGCATCGACGAAGTATTCGAATAGAAACTTTTCTAGCTGTATGGTTATTTTTTTTAAGTCAAGAATTAGAGAATTTTTTACCACCTGTACGGTTGAAATAGTCCTACACGCCCCGAAGGGGCAGAAGCACCTAGCCCAGGGCAACGCCCTGGGTAATAGGTATGCAAGAATGTCGCCCTGTAAGTGCAAAAGCTTTAAATTTTATTGGGAATTTTATGCTTTTGCCCTTACAGGGCGCATTTATTCCCCGACATTTCCCCAGGGCGTTGCCCTGGGCTAGGCGCTTTTGGGCTTACAGCCCGTTTCAATCGTACAGGTTGAAGTCGTTGCTTTTTCTCATTTTTTGTTGATTTACTTTTAAATAGTGCAAAAATGGAGGATGATTTTTGTTGGTTTCCTATTTTTTTTGTATTTTTGCAAAGTTTTAGGGCGAATGTCGGCGAGAAGCGTGTCTTGCCGAGATGAAAAGCCTTCTGTTATAGCAAGAATAAAAATAAAAAAACATTATAATGAACGTTTCATATAAATGGCTTAAAGAATACGTCGATTTCGACTTGACACCACAGGAGACAGCCGATGCGCTGACTTCTTGCGGTCTCGAAGTGGACGCTTTGGAAGAAGTACAGTCTATTAAGGGTGGACTGAAAGGTCTTTATGTAGGTAAGGTCTTGACATGCGAGATGCATCCTAACAGCGATCACCTCCATGTGACGACTGTCGACCTGGGCAAGGGAGAGCCACAGCAGATTGTGTGCGGCGCCCCTAACGTAGCCGCTGGTCAGAAGGTGATCGTCGCCGACTTGGGCTGCGTGCTCTACGACGGCGACAAGAGCTTCACCATCAAGAAGAGTAAGCTCCGTGGCGTGGAGAGCTACGGCATGATTTGTGCCGAGGATGAGATTGGCGTAGGCACCGACCACGCCGGCATCATCGTCCTCCCTGAGGAAGCTCCTGTGGGTCAGCCTGCCGCTGAATACTATCACTTGGAGAGCGACTGGCTCATTGAGATCGACATCACCGCCAACCGTGCCGATGCACTCGGCCACTATGGCGTGGCTCGCGACCTCTACGCTTGGCTGAAGCAGAATGGCTACCAGACTTCTCTGCATCGCCCTTCTTGCGATGAGTTTAAGGTAGACAACGAAGACCTTCCTATCGAGGTCGAGATTCAGAACCACGAGGCTTGCAAGCGCTATGCTTGCGTGAGCATCACCGACTGCGAGGTGAAGGAGAGCCCTAAGTGGTTGCAGGACAAGCTGAACATCATCGGCTTGCGCCCAATCAACAATATCGTGGACATCACCAACTACATCATGATGGCTTACGGACAGCCTTTGCACTGCTTCGACGCCGATATGGTGACAGGCCATAAGATTGTGGTTCGCACCCAGCCAGAGGGTACCAAGTTCATCACCCTCGACGGTGAGGAGCATACTCTCGGTGAGCACGACCTGAGCATCTGCAATGCCGAGGAGCCTATGTGTATCGCCGGTATCTTCGGCGGCAAGGGTTCTGGTACCTACGAGACCACCAAAAACGTGGTTTTGGAGAGCGCTTACTTCCATCCAACATGGATTCGCAAGAGCGCCCGCCGTCATGGACTGAGCACCGATGCCAGCTATCGTTTCGAGCGTGGCGTAGACCCTAACGGTCAGATTTATGCCTTGAAGCAGGCGGCAATCCTCTGCAAGCAGTTGGCTGGCGGAAAGATCTCTATGCAAATCAAGGATGTATATCCAGAGCCTATCCAGGACTTCCCAGTTCGCTTGAACTATGAGTACGCTCATCGTCTCATCGGCAAGGAGATTGGCGCAGAGACCATCAAGAACATCGCCACATCGCTGGAGATGAAGGTCGTGAAGGAAGATGCCGAGGGCATCGACCTCCTCGTGCCTCCATATCGTGTTGACGTACAGCGTCCTTGCGACGTGGTGGAGGACATCCTCCGCATCTACGGCTACAACAACGTGGAGATTCCTACCCAGCTCAAGAGTTCGCTGACCGTACAGGGCGACGAGGACAAGGCTTACCACAGCCAGAACATCGTGGCAGAGCAGTTGGTGGGCGAGGGCTTCATGGAAATCCTCAACAACTCATTGACAAAGGCAAGCTACTATACAGACTTCGACCTCAACAAGTATCCTGACGAGCACACCGTGAAGGTGATGAACCCATTGAGCGCCGATCTCGGCGTGATGCGCCAGACGATGCTCTTCGGTGGACTGGAGAGCGTATCTCGCAACATCAATCACAAGAGCCAGAACCTGAAGTTCTTTGAGGTGGGCAACACCTATATATATAATAAGGAGAAATGGACAGCCGAGAATCCTATCAAGGCTTACAGCCAGGAGGCTCACATCTCCCTCTTCATCACCGGTAAGCGTGTGGAGGGCAACTGGGCTCATGCCGATGAGCAGAGCAGCATCTACGAGCTCAAGGCAGTGGTGGAGAACATCCTCCGCCGTGTGGGCATGCCACAGAACAACTTGGTTGTCAAGCACAGCGACAACAACATCTTCTCTAAGGGCGTGACCTACGAGACACGCGCCGGCAAGGTATTGGTAGAGTTGGGTATCTTGAGCCTCAAGTTGAAGAAGGCATTCGACATCGAGCAGGATGTGTTCTATGCCGACGTACACTGGGACAACCTGATGAAGACCGTGAAGAAGGTGAACCTCACCTACACCGACATCAGCAAGTATCCATCCGTAAGCCGTGACTTGGCACTCTTGGTAGACAAGAACGTAGAGTTTGAGCAGATTGAGCAGATAGCCCGTCAGACCGAGAAGAAGCTCCTCAAGAGCGTAGTTCTCTTCGATGTTTACGAGGGCAAGAACCTGCCTGCTGGCAAGAAGAGCTACGCCGTGAACTTCATCCTCCAGGACGAGGAGAAGACCTTGAACGACAAGCAGATCGAGGCCATCATGAAGAAGCTCATCGCCAACCTCACTGGTAAGCTCAACGCAGAGCTTCGTTAAGGCAGACAAGCTCAACGCAGAGCTTTTTCAAGGCAAACAAACTCAACGCAGAGCTTTGTCAAGGCAAACAAACTCAACGCAGAGCTTTGTCAAGGCAAACAAACTCAACGCAG
>ERZ808242.537-NODE-537-length-27157-cov-4.388938_pt1 | contig 27157 bp, 16 predicted proteins | sample MGYA00521244_ERZ808242 | MGnify/ENA primary metagenome ERZ808242 (study PRJEB31516, sample SAMN03275573) | gut metagenome | biome: mammalia-associated habitat; material: feces | host: Papio cynocephalus | place: Kenya | collected 2012-07-27 ... | reverse complement strand
TGCACTGTTCTTCTTTTCTTCCTCTAACTGTGTAACCAGAGTCTCTTTTTCTGCTTCCAGTTCTGCCCGCATCTGCTCAAGCATCTCCATCTGCTGGGAGATCGAATCCATCTGCCACTGAAGATCAGATACCGTATATTCCATCTCCGATATGGTCTGTTCCAACTGTTCCGCACGGGCTGTCTCCTCTGCCAGCTTCTCCTCTGCTTCGATCTGCGCCTGCGTAACTTCTTCTACAAATACCTTTCGGATCTCGACATCCGGGAGATCTCTGTTTTCTACGATCTCCTCTTTGATCTCTTTTATAAATTTCGGACGAACCGGCTCTTTTGTCTCCTGTGCGATCTCCTCCATCTGTCGTGGATCTGCTTCTAAAAGGCTCTTAAATACCGTATAGTTGCCGATCAGATTGATATACATCTGAAGCAGGTATTCCTCATCCATCTCAAGTGCAGTATCCTGTTCCTCGATCCGGTATCCGATCGCATCGTATCCTTCGATAAACTGCCATAGCTTATAACAAGTACGGTAATCAGGATCTTTCATCATCAGGTTTGTTCTCTGGATCGGACTGTGTACCTTGGCACAGCCATTCATGATCTCACAGAACGAACTGTTCCGGAGTGATCTGGATAATCGTCTGACACGATCGATCCGTTTGAAGACTGCCATATTGTCAGAATCATTTTCGACCAGACTCTGACGGTTCTTGATCGTCATTTCAACCTTATAGGATATCTCCTCGTATGCATCATCAATCTTACTCTCCATCTGCATGACATTGCAGGTCTCATCTCCTGTTGACCAGAAGATAACATCTGTACGTTTATCTACGAATGCAAATAACCGCTGGATCAGATGATAGACAAACCGGTTCTCATACAGATCATAGCTTTCCTCTGTCGTAACATTTAACACATGCGTCGGCTGGATCTCGCCTGCTGCATTTGTACCGATAAACTGTGTGTTCTGACTCAGATGGCGGACACTGTCTGCCGTGATCTTCTTCGCAAGTGCGACCGGAACCACTTCCTCTGTGGTCGTGATAAATCGTCTCGGCTTATCTACGATATTAAAGATCGCCTGTAACCCATCCTCTATAACCGTGAGCCAGCTCTCATCTACTACCTTATGCAGGATTCTGCTTGTCTGATGAAGGGTATTATCTCCCGCCTGGATCATCTCAAACAGATACTGGAAATACCGGTCATCTGCCAGCCCTTCTTCTACACTGCTTGTATATTTCGTATATAATTCGCTGATTGTATCTGTATCTGCCATCTTTCGCCCTTCTCCTATCTCTTTTCCTCTGATCAGTCGTTATTAATACAGGTTCTGGATTCTTCTCAGATAGTCCTTGCTGTCCTGCATGCCCTCTGTTCCAAATGTCTTCTCTATATAACTGATCAATCCGGCGATCTCATCCCGGACAAATGTTACATTCATACTTTCAAATTTCTTAAGTACCTTACGTGCAAGTATGTAATCCATACCGTCTATCTCTGTGCCGCCACAGGCAACATAGACAGGAATAAAATCATACATATGTTTTATGATACGATTACCAAATGACAGCTTGAATCGTGTCAGCAGGTATTTGTCGAGCTTCTGCATCTTCTCCATCATATCATCACTGATCGGATGCTCCACCTTTGCTTTCTGAAACAGATATTCCAGATGCTCTGTCGATATCTCACATTTTGGCTGTGGCTCACATTCAAATGCATCGGCACGCTCATTTAATTCGATCGGCATTGCACGGTCATATACCTTATCTGTGATCGTAAATGTCGAATCATCATTATTTGCCGTTCCGATAAACCAGGTGCTGTCTGATACATGGATCTTACCGCCATCCATCTTAACCGGATCTCCGTCCCATGCGGTTGGAACCAGGTCTAATACCCACTCGTCCTTGCTTGGCATTTCAAGTACGGACAGCATCTCTGCAAAGTAATACTCGATTCTGGCAAGGTTCATTTCGTCTAAAACGATCATGGTCGGTTCTTCTCTGTAGCCTGCCTCATATAAAGCTCTTAAGAATTCTGTCTCATTGAATTTCTTTGAAAATTCATTGAAATAACCAAGCAGCTCTGAACGATCTCTGTAAGAAGGCTGTACGGATACGATTGTTGAAGGATTTCCCATATAACGGCTAAATGAATATGGAAGACTTGTCTTACCGGTACCGGATATACCCTCTAAGATGAGCAGCTTACTGGCTGCCATACCTGCTACAAAACGACGCACAATCTCAGGTGTATAATACAGATGCATCTGGCTCGCTGCAAACAGACGATAGCCTTCTGCAAAATCCTGTAAGGATATCTCGTTATTGCACTGTGGATATTCATAGGATGCATATTTCTCATCCACAAGTGTAAGCTTCGGAAAACGATGTAATACATTTGGATCTTTCTCTGCAAGAACTGCCTGTATCACAGGAGCTCCCTTGCCGGCTGCTGCGCTTATGGCAGTCGCTGCTGCCTCTGCTGAAACTGTACCTGAACCTGCCGCCTGTGATGCTCCTGCACCACTGGTAACTGCTGAAACCGTCGGAAGTACATCGTCCGTAAGTGCCGACGCTCCCATATAAGGGATCCGTTCCGTTCCACCCATTGCATTTACCTTTAAAGCAAGGATGCTGTTCTTCTCATCCATCAGGGAAAGCACCTGCTTATTCAGGCGTCCGATCTCTTTGTAAAGAGCCGCATTATCTGTCTTATCGTTTTTCAGTTCATGCCGTAATATCATACGTCTGACGATCAGCCAGATGATAAGTACCGGAATCACGATCAGGACCAGCATTAACAAAACTGCCAGTATCTTCCCGACCACACTCAGGGTTCCAATATACGTTTTAAATATCAGAAAATACTCTGCCCATCCGGTTATAAATAACTTCACGAATGATGCGAGCCACTGGACAATGTTATAGACAACCTGTGCCAGTATTTCATATGCAAATTTCAGAAAGTCACTCACGCTTCCTATACCTCCTCATTTTTATCATCCGCTTGTCTGGCTCTTTGCAGTTCTTCCTCTGCCTGTCTGCGGATCGCTTCTGCTTCCTCCCGCATCCGCTTCGCTTCTTCAAGCTTTGCTTCTGCCTCGCTGCGAATTGCCTCATCATCAGAAGCTCCTGCTGCCTTTGCTTCCTCGAGCTCTCTTGCATTTTCTATTGCGATCGCCTTCTTCAGACGAATATTGATCATGATCAGATTATACACCTGATAGATGAAGAACAACAGCATTGGGAGTACGATCACTACCAGAAATCCGGTACTGCTTGAGATGAAATCCATCACCTTTCCGGCACCTGCGATGTGTCCGGTATACTTACCAACAATATCTCCATCCGAGATAATATGAGAATCCACTATACCCTTATTATTATCACCGACTGTCGTGTAGCTTCTCACTCCATCTGTCTCTGTAATACTGTCAATTCGGTGAGTATTTAATACATATTCATTTTCAACGATCGTATGGAAACAGATAATGTCTCCTTCCTTTAACTTCGCCGTGTCGCATTTCTTTACAAAGATCAGATCCCCGGATTTAAATGTCGGCGACATGGAATCTGATTTTACAACCAATGGTGTATATCCGAATAAACTGGAAACCTTTCTGGTATCTCTGGTCGCCATCGTTGTAAATGCATATAACGCAGCCACTAAAATGATCACCCACAATAATATGCTTACGATCACAGTTCCTATCTTCTTAACATGTTTCATTTGTCTCTCCTCTTTCTTTCCTTACTGTGAAAATGGTTGTCCATCCATATCTGTTCCAGAGAACCGTAACCGTATGGAGTAATCTGCCGCTTTCAAATCATCTGTGCATGCCGGATCTGTTCCTTCCAGCCATATATGTACTAAAACTGCTTTATCCTCACCTTTTTTTAAGGAGAACATTGCATTTGTATCATTCAGATTCATCGCTGAAGCCTGTGGCAATCCGAATGTCCTGATCGTGCCACCTGTACTGCTGCCATCACCAAGTCCCGGATCATAGACATATGTCATACCATCTGTCTCAAATGATATCCGCATCGCCTGTGGCAGTCCTGCATTTGCAGATGAGACTGCTGTACCATCTGCTGCCGTGTCACTGCTGTTCGCGCTGGTCAGATGAACGATCATATCATTCTCCGCCATAAAATGTAAGGTAAACTCCAGATATGCACCTGAAGTACTCTCTACAATAGTACCATCTTCGTAGGAAAATGTCTTACAATCATTTGTCGTCACCGGTTCAAGCGGCGTGCTCTCCATTGAAAAGCCCTTCTCCTGCTGTATCCTTGCGGCGATCGAATCAAAGGATAATGTCTTCACATACTGCTCGATCGTGTCATGCGCATCCAGATCCATGCGAAGCTCTACATCCGCTATGATATCAAGTCCCATAGTCTGGACTCTGGTCTTATCTGCGATCGAGAACCAGGCAACCGTCGCTGCCGTCAGTGCAACTAATGCAAGTAAGGCTAGCAATACAGACAGATACGCCCGCCTTTTTACTTGCTTTTTCTGCTGTTCGGACTTCTGCTCTGCTTTTTCTATTTCTTCTGCACTCTTCTCTGCCATCGCAACTGTATTCACTGCATCTGTATTGATTACATCTGTATTGATCTGCTGTTTCTTCATTCACCCGCCCCCTGACTTAACACGCCATAAAAGGCAAGATGGAACTTCGCCTGATCGAAGCTGATCGAATCCGAACAATCCGGGTCACAGCCTTCCAGATAAAAATAAATATCTAAGGTATAGATCTTATTCCATTCCATTAACAGCAACGGTTTCTCCGGAAGCTGAATGGAGGTATCCGAAATTGTAACGGTATAATCAGAAATGCTTACGCTCGGATCTGTAACCGCCTTTACTTTACCATTCTGATAACTAAGCACCTGATCTGCTCCGAGCCGTTTGCCATCTACAACTGTATTATACGCCTGCGTTCCTTGTGGATTTTCTTCATCACTCAGGCGGAAGATCATCCCTGTACCACTGTCAACCCGCAGTCCAAGTCTGGCTGCATGTAAGAGCAGCCCATCGGTATCTTCTGCCAGTATCCCGTCACTCTGATCCAGATACAAAGCCAGGCGGTCACTGTCTGAAAAGCCAGTACCAACTGCCCGCAGATAAATGCGTCCATGATAATAATTCCTCTCATTCTCTACCTTCTGAAATACCACAGCATCCCCATCTGAAGTTAGTGGGGCAGATACGAAATTCACCAGATCCGATGTTGACACCGGCATAAGCTCTTTCTGATCCGTCTGGTTCACCTGAACGATCGATACGGTCGTTTCATCTGTGAACTGATCTCCACCCGTTTTGCTGATCTGCAATTCCAGATCTGCTTCTCCTGTTCTCGCTGTTGCTGTACTTGTCGATACCTCTTTATTCGTCGTAAACCATGCATAGGTCGCCGCTGTGATCGCAGCCAGTGCTGCACATATCGTAATTACAAGGAACCCGGTCTTAAAAAACTGTCGTTTCATCCCCTCGCCCCTTTCTATTCATTCATCCGATCCACTCCGGCAAATGCCAGACGGATGCCTGTGTCTTTATTCTGTACCGGATTGATGCACTGTTCGTCGCAGCCTTCCAGATACAGCCAATATTCAACGGTCGCAACCTCATCCTTATCCAGATCGACAAGGATGGATGTTCCCGGATTATATTCATTCTTATTCTCAATCTTACCTGCCAGATAGTCAGCGATCGACACAGATGGATCTGTCACATAAGCTGCCTGCCCATCTCCCGATATCGTCGATACAACGGTTCCTGCCTGCGGCACGGTAAGCTTCGACTGCTCCTGCCCGGTCGCGCCGAAGGAATCCAGCCGGAATATATATGTCCTCACACCTGTATGGGATGTGATCTTCAGTCCGAGCCGCATCGCAGCCAGCGCCTGTCCATCCCTTCCAAGTTCCAGATTGTCTTTATCAAAATATACGCTGCACGGAGCATTCTGGCATTGCAGATACACCGTTCCATACATTATGAGCTGATCCATCTCATTACCAACTGCCTTATATAAAACTGCCATACCATCTTTGTTCTGCAATGTTACCGTATAGAACTGATCTAAGGTCGCGGTTGAAACCGGTCTTAATGCCCCCGGATTCCCGGCTAATACCAGATCACAGGTCTTATCAAAAGGCCCATTTGCCTGATTGGAGATCAATAATACGGATTCTCCTTCACTGATCGTTCCGCCTGTCGGTGTGACATTTGTCGATGTCAGTCCATTCATATTAAACCATGCGAAAGTTGCACCTGTGATGAGCACGAGAAAAATAATAATACCAATAACAGCCATCCAGAATGACCGTTTCAATCCTTTTACATCTTTCTCCATCTCATCACCTTCTTTCTTACTTCACCACGCCCGCAAAGGATACGGACAGATTCTTTAATGTCTGGCTGCACAGATTTGCCGTACAGTCCTCATCGCAGCCCTCTAACCAGATATAAAGCTCTACTTCAACGGCTGTTCCTGCCTTGCCATCTGAAGTTCCTTCTATCGTACAGAGCTTTAGCGAATCTTTTTTGAGTGTCACTTCTCCGGTATCTTTATCATAGATGCAGTACGCATCTGAGGTATATGGTGTAAATGCTACCGTCGTGCCATCCGTCTTCTTACTGTCCAGCACATAGCCCTCTTTACCGGTCGCTGTATTATATTCTGCTTCCGGATTCTTCTTATCACTGATCGCAAATATATATTCATTTGCAGCTTTCTGATCCTCACCCGGCTGATGCACGACAAGTCCGAGCCGGATCGCCGATGAGATCGGACGTTTCTCACTGCTGTCTTCAAATCCTATATCCGCCAGATAAATATCCGTCGCACTTCCATTTGTCCGAAGGAACAGCTTCGTATGATAATAGTCCGTTGCTTCTCCTGCCTGAAAGATACTGGCGATACTCTCTGCCTGATCTCCGGTTCCTTCGGTAAATTCCTCTACCTTCTGGAATCCATTCTGAATACAGTTCGTCGATACCGGGATCAACTGCCCGGAAAAACTATCAAGAACCGCTGCGGATGCATAATCTCCCTGATAGGTGTTACTGATCTGAAGATTTGCACCGGCACCGGCTGCCATCTCCACATTTGTCGTATGGCGACCGGTATTATAAATATACCATGCATAGGTAGCCGAAACAACAGCAACAAACGCGATCAGTGTAGCTGCTATTCCGATCGTAAGCCGATGCTTCAGCTTCTTTGTTGTGCTTTTTGTTGTGCTTTCATCTTCGTGTCTGTCCTGCCTCTTCACCGGCTCACCTCCTTCTTTTTTTACTTGTAGTTTTATCCCATATTCTCAGATCCATATATGTCCGGGTCTGTCATATGGACTTTTATAAATATTCCGAATGTTTTTCACAGATATACGGCATTAGTTGTTATCTGTAAATTCCGGTTTGATCTTTGTAAGAGTGTAGATCACGTTGTCTGTATCCGATATCTCCACTGTACCGTCTGCCTTCAGTATCTCTGCTGTCAGTTCCACCTTGTAATTCGAGTAAAGATGCAGCATATCCTCTACATTCTCCACATTTACATACAGATCGATCGCCTGTGTAAATACAGAACCATCAAAGATCACACCTGTCTTAAGTTTATCATCTGCCAGATAAGTCGATGATGGGATCGTCCATGTCCATGCTCCATTTTCACAGACGGCTGTACCTGAATCCGGAGATACCAGCTTCATCGTCATATAGTCTTCTGCATCCGTCATCGCTGCATCGTAGGACTCCTGATCTGTCGTATTCTTCTTACTTAATGTAAGCCGGAACCGGATGCCTTTTGAACTTCTGAGTACATTTTCCAGATTCTGCATAGCTGACAAATCAAATCTGGCAGTTGTGCCTATAATGACATTCTTCTTATCCTTATCCAGATTGTTCTGCAGATCCAGAAGATTGATTCCCAACTGGTCGATATCATCTGCATCATAGATCAGGTCTGCGCCCTGCGGATCTTCCTGATAATATCTGACCTTCGTATTTGTAAGTGTATCCTTTATACTGCTGTATGACAGGCTCTCCTTTTCCGTCGATAACTGTGCCACATAGTTTAATTTTGCATAATTCTGCGGAACACCATCTACTAATGTGCTAACCGGGATCACGCCTAAGCCCGATGCCGGAATCGTTGCATCCAGAACAGCCTCTACATAAAATGTCGTAGTCGTTCCAGACTCTGTCGAAGTCTGTACCTTATCTCGAAGCTGCTGGAGACTGATCGCATGGTCGTTTGTACCGTCTGTCGATAACGGCAGATTCATATTTCCACCGGTTGATATCCATGTATATTCAGCCGCAGGTTCTTTCGCATCCTGTCCTGCTCCCCAGCTATTCTGGTTCGGATCGTATACATAATATACAGGATTGGTTCCATTCAGGGTATATACATAGAACCGTACTTTTCCTGTCGTCCCATTCGGGAATGACTCATAACCGATCCGGTCGGTTCCATCCTCCCCCTTGACAGAGGTCTGAAGACTTCCGGCAAATCTCTGATACAACTGGTCATTCACGTTATATACCTGATCATTTGAAAACGTAATCTCATCTCTTACCGATATCTTAATGATCGAATCAGATGCACTTAATGCCTTAGATGAAGATGCTCCCTCTAGCGTCTCGGTCAGTCTCTGCTGATAACCATCCGAGATCTGGTAAGTACTGGCTGTATTTGAATGACCATCCTTTGTCTTCATATCCCGCAGCATGTAGTTCACATTATGTGGAATATCGAGATCAATCTCGGTTCCAAGCCATCCGTTAACTGCTGTTACATTCTCTGTCTTTGGCATCGTGATGACCAGATAATAATTCTCTTTCGCATCTGTCTCATCAACCGAGACTATATAATGCTGATAACCCGTTTCTCCTGCATCTGCCAGACGATAATACCTACCATCCAGATATACGGTCGGAGCTGCATATGTACCTGCCGCTGCCCCAGCCGGTTTACCAGTTTCATCAACCTCGATAAAGAGTCCGGCATTATCCGGTGTCACAGTCGTTCCAAGTGCTTCACCGATATTCTCTGCAGCAAATGCCTCACCATTATCCGGTCTTGTAAATGCATTAAGGGAAATCACCTGTTCTGTGCTGTCGGTTATCGTATAATAATAAGCTATCCGGTTCGCATCCTGACAGTCTACCATCGTCAACTGGGTTCCTGCCGGAAGCTCTGTACTGAATCGAATCTTTTTATCGATTCTTCCGGTGATATCACCACCGGCTTCAATATAATTGTTCCAGCCATATTCTGTCTGTTTGCCTTCTTTGCTGTTATAAATATAAGTAAGATATCCAGTCATTGGATTGCCAAAGCTGTCCAATACATGTCCCTCGAATGCATCGTAATCAAGGCTGCGGAAATGGGTTCCATACCCAAGGGTTGCAACAAAATCAATCTCCAGAATACGCTTTACAATAACCGGTATCTGGATACTGTACTCATGCGACACTTCACTGATATCTTCTGATACATCAGACTTCCATGTAACAGTCAGCAGGGTAAATCTGTCATTATCATTATCGTAGTTCTTGGATGCCTTATAACTCATGCTACTCGTTTCATTATTGGTAACGGATAAGGAAGCAGCCGCCTTGTCATTCTTAACAAAGCTTCCTTTTGCTGTATCATATTCATATACTTCTGTTTTCGCAGTTACATGTACATCATTTGTCTTGTTGCATGCAACTGCTTTGCTGTATCCGCCATTTGTCAGGATATCCAGATAATCGGATATACAGGAAACATTTCCGCCGGATATCAGAAGTACAGGGAAATCCTCACCTGCATTGTTTACTTTCTTCTGATTACTGTTATAGGTTGACAGTTTTCCTGTGAAATCAAAATCTGTAACACCGATATCCTTATAGAAGAATCTTCCATCGACTGCTGTATTATCTTTTTCATCCCAGATCGTCTTGGCAACAGTCGTCACGGCTCCTGTCTCCTTGCTCCAGGATGCTCCATCACCATGAAGATATTCATTACCTGCAGTACCACTTACTGATAACGAACTCTTAGGACTTGTAACCACATATGGACTCGCCACTCTGTCTATATCCAGAAGATTACCGGCATCTTTTTCAACCGATTTCCCACCTGCCTCATTTGTATAATCAGCAAATGCAACATAGCTCTTGGTTCCAAACTGGAAACTTGCTTCATTGCCGATACCAACAAGATTGCTCAGGTTGCAGTTTTTTATGCTTATACCATCTGCACACAGGACATGTGCATTGCCTGAAGAATCAACAAAAGCTGCAATATTCTTTGCACTTCCATGCAGATCTACATCATCAAGAAGTATATTGGAGCAATATACGGTTCCATTTGCAGAACAGGTAAGTCCGCCTGCTCCACCACCGCCACTTCTGATATATACATCTGTATTTTTTACAACAGAATCATATACATACAAATACTGATTGTTATTGTTACTCATACTTCCGATCAGTCCGCCGTTCCACTCCGTATGGCCAGTATCTCCAACTGTCGAATTCGTTACGCTACAGCCTTCTACCACGAAATATGCATTTGATTTATTTCCCTTCATATTTCCGATCAGACCGCCTGCAGCACAATGCTCCGCACTGGCTGTCGCTGTTATACCTTCCACCTGACAGTTTGATACTTTCTGAATGGAAGCATAACAATCTTCAAAACCTCCGAGGATACCGGCTGATCCATTTGCCCCACCGATGATCGCCAATCCGGTCGCCGTACATTCATCAATTAATACCGGTTTTCCGGTGTTAATACAACCGGCAATACCGCCGGCATGTCTGCTCGCCTGGATCTTCGATGTTGTATCTGTTTTACTTGCAGCTACCTTATAAATCTTACATTCATTTGCACCTGCATATCCAACTGCCGCACCGGAATCTCTCTTTGAATCAATCGTCATATTTGTAAATGAACTTGGATATAGTGCTGCTTCTTCGTTTGAATAAATATCCCCTATCGTAAAAGAGGTATCATTTATATATAAATTAACACTTGTCCGTCCAAACACGCCGCCTGCGGCAGACGCACCATTTACATCCGTATCATTTTTCTTCTTGCTTAAATACTTCGCCCGAATCGTAGAATTCTTACCGGTTACGGAATACTGACTGTCTGTTACTGACAAAGAGTTCTTAATACTTCTTGTCGAAGATGAAAAATCTTTGCTGCTGCCTGATGCAAAACCAACAAAACCTCCTGCTGTGATTCCGCCGGTTACCGTTATCGTATCATAGGTGCAGTTTACCAGATTCACACCAAAGCTGTTCCAGGTGTTATTATCAGATTTAACCCTGTACAGCCAGCCAATTCCGGCAGTCATTGGAGAACTGTTGGAAGAATCTCCCATACCTGCTGAACCCATAAATCCACCTGCTGAATATGGTCCTGTGATCGTACTGTTCTGAATGCTGAACCGGCTGATCAGATAGCTTGCACTTAAGCCGGTATTTTCATTTTGTCCATTCAGACCATTCTGAACGGTATTTCCTGCAAATCCACCAACGGATACACATAATTTACCTGCTGATTTCTGGTCTTCCGTCCATTCCCACACACCTGTAGTAGTGAGCACATTGTCTGTACCATCCGCATTTATATACTTAAAATTAACATTCGACTGATCCATCTTCAGATCCTTGACCAGTGACCCATCTGTACTGTCTCCACAGTTTTCAGATTTTTCTGCCCGGATCAGATTGAATACACCGCCAAATGATGCACCAGGGAAATCATCATCTGCATACTCTCTTATATTCATATTTACTTTGATCGTCGAACCATTTCCATCGAATCCACGAAGCTTCAATAAGCCATAAGAGAAATCCCACTTCTCAGATCCATTATTGATGGCATTCGATATATATCGGACGGATATACCCTGATAGCCATTTCCATATCCGGTCATATCATACAGCTTATCAGCATTCGTTAACTTAATTGCTGTCTTCGCGTTCTGTGAGCAGACATAGAACGTTGTGCCATCTGCATATTTTGTTACAAGATACGGTGCATTTGTCTCTGCAGCCAGATCATCCTTCGTCTGATCTGCACAGCCCGGTGTCTTCCGGTCATCTGACAGAGCGACTGCAAAATCGGATTCTGCTTCTTCTGCTGTTTTTCCGATATACGCATAATCTGCATTTCTCACTTTACCATAAGAACCATTTCCAAATGCTATGTTCTTTGTATTTCCTGTATATGCGCCACCATAATATGCCAGTGTACCTGCTCCGGATGCCGTATTGTCTACTCCGGAAGCTCCGCCACTGTTAACAATCGCTGAGAATACCAGAAGTCCCTGTGCAGAGCTGATCTCCGTAGTATATGTGTCGCCTGATTTTATTGTGCTGATCTCTCCGGACTTTGCTGAGTCCAGACGATTCACCTTGTAAGTCTTTGTTCCGTTATTAACATCGCAGTCCTCACTGAATGCATAGCCATCGAGAACACGTCCGACAAACGGGTTCACATATAATGTATAAACAGTATCGTCATCTACAGCTCCTGAAACGGTTACTGTCTTACTTGCTGCATTTGTGCCTGCTGCCAGATTGGCATCTATCAAACCGGTTTTATTCGTCATATTACGGAATATAACTCCACCGCCTGCAACAGAACCAACATATCCGCCCACCTGGATCAGATAATTTTTTTCACCATCCAGTGTAAGCTTCCAGTCTGAGGTCATCGTAACGCTTACATTATCAATGATGTTGTCCCCGCCTAAAACAGAGCCAATAACGCCACCCCAGAAAGCATCCCTTGTCTGATAGCAGATCGTATCATCCTGCCAGGTTCCGACCGTATCATCATCACCCGTTACAGTAATACCACCACTATATTCCACATTAATATTCCTGATTACACTTCCATAGCTGTAAGTGATCAGATTCCTGCTTGCACCTGTCAGTTTGACTGTAACCGGTGTCGGCTGCTTTGTACTCGTAATAACTCCTCTAAATGGGTACACGACTGTACCAAATCCAACAAAATCACGAACCTCCACTGTATTGTCTGAGGATGATGCACTCGTCTGAACATCGTAATATGCACTTTGGATATACATATGCATGATATCATTGGACAGTGTGCTTCCATTTGTTTTATCGACCCAGTTATCAGGGTTTAAATCAGTAGATTTATCCTCGACCTCTTTCCAGGTCGTACTTGTACTGTCATATCTGTATACTATGTCTGTTTCTGAACTGTCAGAAATATGATATGTGTTCTGATCCACTGTGACCTTGATCTTCCAATCCTGTTTTGCAGTTTTTGTAGCAAGATACTCTGCCACCGTTGTGAAATCCAGTGCTGACTGAAGTATATATGGATGTCCATATGTACCACAGCCATCTATCAGGTCATTGATCCGCTGATTGACCTTTATCTCATGCTGATTCTTAGATGAATCATATGGCTGCTTTACATATGGCAGATACTTGCCAAAGGTCTGACTGCCATCTTGATCTGTAACAAGACCATCATCCGTTGTATATGTTTCTTTATCATAATAATGTGTCTGCAGACCTTCGTATTCTGCAGAACCATCAATCTCCATACCATATGTCACATCGTGAATATAACTTCCATCTGTTTTCCAGTCTTCTTCCCTTTTGAAGTTATAAACCGCTGATGACACACCTGAGCTGCTATATTGATAGGATTCTAAAAATGTTGCACCCGTAAAAATACCGCCATCTGATACTGTCTTATCCGGCAGGATCATTGCATGGAAGGTGAGGGATATCTGTGTAGCTCTTTCATTTCCAATTTTTCCCATAAGACTGGAACCGGCAACTTTCCCTCCGGTATAATTCTCTGCTGTTACATTTGACAGACTAAGTGATATATAGCCGCCTGTTTTGTTGACAAGCATCGGTGCATACTCTCCATCTTCCGCACCGGTCACACAGAGATTATCCAATTCAACCTTACTTATATTAAATGTATAAATATTGGTACTATTGTCAACGCCGCCTGCAACTGTTCCACTGCACAAAGCGCCAGAGCAATTATTTCTGCCACGTCCAACCGTTCCTGCAAATGTGACATTTTCCACAGACGCTGTTATCTCTGCGGTCTTTGATCCTGTCATATCATAGAACAGACCACAATGCATCATATAATGCTGACTGCCTGCATCGTTTTTTACGGTTGTAGATTTATTCTCACTCTCACAGGCTTCTATCTCACTATTATAAAATGTAATAACTGAGTTCTGTACAGTCACACCATTTACACTTACCGGATAATAGCTGAGGCCTTCCATATCAAGCTTTGCTTTCGCAGTCTCGGATGTTCCACCGATCTTCGTACTGTCACTAAAACCGCATCCTGTAAACAGTATGTTTTTCAGGTTTGATGGAACATATTTCCAGATACTCCATGCCAGAAGCCTCTCAGGCGTTGCAGCATTTCCGGAAGTACCGAATCCCTGTGCTTTATTTATGCTGTAAAGATTATAGTAATATCTGCTGCACTCATTTGTCTTATGTGCCTTTCCATATGCGGTTCTGTTTTCATAGGTATTGCAGACAGATGCTGCATCGACACCTTTGGAACCTTCTGTTTCCAGAGAAATGATTCCATTCGTTCCATTATTCATGATCTGGTCACGGTCTGCTGCCGTATATGCGGCAATTTCATCAAAGATGCCTGTATTTCCGGTAATTGATAAAACAGCATCTTCCAACACATAAGCAGACTTCCAGTTACTTGTAAATTCCAGATATAATGCCTTGTCCTGATCCTGGTCCGTTTCTATATCCATATGACCTAACAGCAGACCTATATCCTTTGCAGCTAATGCAGCTTTCTGTACCTTGATTCCGCGATCATTTACTGTCCATTTACCGCTTGAACGGTATACCAGACCACCAACACATGCATTTTCCGCTGTCACATTTGCATCACTAACTACAAGTGCATGATCTGATGCGGCAGATGGCGTCGCAAATTCTACTGTTACATCTTCCCATTTATAGCCCAGAGCACCGCCGGATACTTTCGTAGCCGCTCCTCCGGTCACTGTCTGTCCGTTCACAACGATCTTCTGAATATGGATCATATTCCGATTGTTATTACTGCTATATTCTGAATATCCGATCAACCCTCCGGCAGAAAGGATCTCTGCTTCCGAAGCATTTGTGATCGCTCCTGCAAGCGACACATTATCACAGTTGACCGTAATGTTCTTTCCACCACTCAGAGAACCAATAATACCACCGGCATATATATGGTCATATTTGCTGCTTCCCGGTCCGGTCAGTTCATTTGAGATAATGTTCAAGGTCGTATCCGCTGCTACTGCTCCATTTGCTCCCAGATCCAACTGTACCGATGCTTCCGTTACACCACCGGCAAGGCCACCGGCATTCAAAGCTGTTACGACAGATACGGATGACAGATTTATTGTTTCCTGCAACGTAACATTATCTGCTGTCAGATTTCCTTTTACACGACCTGTAAATCCACCGGCATAAAATGTCAGTTTTCCTGTATCTGAATATCTGTTTGCGCCCATTCCATTTATCTGTATGGAACCTGCTATTGTCAGATTCTGAACCTTTGCGCCGCTTCCTGTCGCAGCAAATATACCCTGATAGGTATGTCTGCATACTTCACCTGCACTTCCGGCTTTTGTAACCTTTGTGTCACCCTGTACACCATACAGCTCACCGATCGCCAGTGTAAGTGTATGTGTGCCGCCATCAAATATTCCGGTATATATCTGAGTATCAGCATCATCTCTGGTCAATCCATACATACCTGTTCCACTAAGATCAATATCTTTTGTCAGCGTTATATTGCTCTTTAATAAATCAGCATAATTTATCCCATTCCATGAATTAAATGTTCCTTTACTCTGTATCAGAATTGCAAGCAGGGCAAATGTCTCCCTGTCCGGTACCTGGTAGGAACCATTTATCATCGTTAATGGCAGGTTCTTATTATTCAGCACAACCTTGTGCGTGGTATCATCAATCCGGATCAGATCACCGTCCAGTCCCGCACCTGTACCATCGGAACCATCTGCCTGTAACCGGATCACCTGTCCATAATTACCGATATCATCCAGATCGCCCTGATCGCTATTATTATCTATTAAGATATGCTTTCTGGCAGCCCGCTTATATGTCCATCCATTTCCATTTCCATCCCCTCTTGCATAGATCAGGGCACTTTCCTGATACGCTACCAGCAGACCAACTGTGTACATTGGTACAAAATATGCACCGGACAGATCCGTTGTGCCATTAAGCTCTATCGCACTTCCTGCTTCTGCCCAGCCTGCGATTCCGCCGCCTTCCCATATCTTTTTATCAGAAGTACCATTTGTTGCCAATGATATATCTCCGTCAAGCTTCATTACACTGCCGGAACATACTCTGCCAACAACTCCACCGAAGCCTCTGGCTGCATCATTCGCAAATGGATTCCATACGGTTATTGCAGTATCTTTCACCGCCAGATATACATTTTCATCCAGTTTTCCGATCAGACCGCCATGATAGTAAGTCTTCAGTGATGCAGATGGCTTTGAATTCACTGTATAGGAATCTGCTGCTGTCTTAATAATCAAAGCCGCATTTTTATCAGTACCAGAAGATTCTGATGTAACGATTCCCGCTACCGCACCATAAGCAGTACCGCAGCCGGATCCCGGAACTGTTACATCTTTGTCAACCCATAAAGCAGATCCTTTAACGGAATATTCTGCACTGTTTTTTAATACAAGCTCTCCGAATATACCTCCTGCAACACAGCCGGATTTATCACATCCATTATCTGTTACTTTATTGTAACCACTGTTTGTTGATACTTTAATTCTGTCTGCATCGCCAGTTCCCGTAATGATCCAGTCAGAAAATGCCTGATCTTCTGTTGCAGTATATTTTCCATACACACCACCCACATACGCTAAAGCTTTGCTTATCGTTTCCTTTATCGTTACAGATGATACTGTAAGCGTTGCTCCATTTGCATTCCGGATATCCGTGTTTTCACCTTCACCCGCGATACCGCCGGCTTTTTCATATCCGCTGATCGTACAGCCTGCCAGAGATACATCTGCGCCTATCGTAAGGCTGTCATTTGCACCCATCTGTCCTGCGATTCCACCTGCACTTCCCTTTGCAGCAGTAACTGCTCCTGCAAATGTCAAACCGGATGAAATCTGGAGTGTCGCATTCTTTCCCATTTGTCCAACAATGCCGCCTGCGTTTTTTCCGGCAGTCTTAGCATCGATCGTGGTTCCAGCTTTTATATCTGCTGCTGCATTTATGATCAGTTGTGTACCATCCGCCATCTCTCCCACGAAGCCACCGGCATGTCCTGCCTTTGATGTCACGGTGTAATTTGCCGGTAATTTACAGGATGTGAGCTTCACCGTTCCACTTTCCAGCGTATTGCAGATCAGACCGGCACTTGTATCCATCAGGACAGATACTGAGGTATTTGCTAACGTATAATTCAGATTAGATATCGTTAATATACCGTTCTTTCCTGCTATCGTCCCAATAAAATTGCCAAGCACATATTCGTCTTCACCATCATCTTCCTGCATGTTCATGGCTAGCGTATATTCTTCTTCATCAGCAAAGATATATGTGTCAGCATATATCGACTGTGTATTGTCTGTACCCTTCCAGATCAGTTTGGAATTATTTGACAGGATCAGTTTTGCCTTGGAACTAATCACTCCAAATAAAGTCTTATCTATTTTCATATTTGCCTTGGAGGTCAGAGTTCCGGTATATGGGTTTTCTTCTGTTCCCATACCATGATATGTATAGTCCGCTCCATTTAAGGTTACTGTTCCTGTGAGATCTACATCACCGGTCAGGTCGATCGTAATATTCCGGTTATCCAGTTCTGAGGCTTTCAGATTCGATACCAATATCATAGCTTCCGATGATTTTGCTGTTATCGCATCTGCTGATACCACTATATTTGCTCCCTGCCCGGAAGCTGCCAGCTCATCCAGTGTCAGCACACCATCTTCTGCTGCATATACCGCCACTCCGTCTGCATCTGCAAATGGGTCTATCTCATCCCCACTTTCAGCATCCGATGCATCTGCCTCTTCTGTCTGATCGTCTGCAGCTTCTGTCCGGTCATCTGTAGTTTCTGTCCGGTCAGAAGCATTCTCCCCACCGTTCCAGTTTGCCTGCTCTGTAGACTCTGTGGTGGTTTCTGATGCAGCATTCTCCTCTGCCGAGTCTTCCTCTGTTGCATTTTCTGATGTGACAGACTCTTCTGTTATGACATCACTACTATCGCTGCTATCCTGTGCGGCTGTATCACCCTTTCTATCTGCGGACGCAGTTGTAGTGTTATTTTCAGATGCAGTTGCTGAATCATTTGCCGACAAATCTGCCATCACATCTTGCGAATCTTCTGTCTGCTCTACAGACTGAGTATAAGTGCTATCTGGATAGACAGAACTTGCCTGCGCATCCATCGGTATCGAACTAAGCATCAGCCCCGCTGCCAGAACACACGCTAATATTTTGTTGTATCTTTTTCCTGTACGTTTTCTCATATGCTTATCCTACTGTCTTAATTCGCTGTTGTGTCGATCTGTTCTCCACTGACTGTTATATAATCTGCTATCGCATCCCATGAATCCGGAAGTTCTTCCTGTTTGGATGTCAGATAAAACGGTATCATGTAATCATCAGTTCCGTTTGACTGATCCATAACAAATGTCAGTGTTCCTTTTTCTTTATCATATGTATATGTATTATCATTCTCCCGACTTGCAAGCTTTGTTAAAAAGAATGAATCGATCTCGACCTTATCCGGCTTCCATGTGATCGTTACATTTGCACGGCCGGATGAGATGGATACCTCATAATTAAATGCATCATACTCATTCGGCGCCCCAGAACCGGCATCTGCGAATGTTCCTGTGCAGGTAAATGCCTGTACCATCGACTCCGTACATGGTGCAAGTACCGCAGCAAGAAGCTGATTGCCTGTCACGCCCATATTTCTCGGTGTTGCTACCGCTGTGATCTTAATCGTATCCAGATCTTTTCCTGTGATCGTCACTGTATAGTGATCTGCATGCGCCACACGCCCCGTCATCGTAACTCCGCTGGCAGGGGTTACATATGTAATGCCGCTGTCATCCGATGACTGCTTCGCAAGCGGTGTATCTTCAAGCTTCACGCTGTATTCTGTCTTTGTACCGCCTGACAATTTGATCATCATGTCATAGGTGATATCATTTTCGTTTACAAGCTTCATGTTGCCTGCAACATAGTTATAGACATATATATCGATCGTCAGTTCGTCTGCATCTGCGGATTCATTGCTGTACAAGATAACTTTACCCGTATATTCTCCCTGATCCGCCGCTGTCTTTGTACAGCCTTTCAGATAGTTTGATGCAAATCTCATCGATTCATTATCTCTGTTTCTTGCAACGCCTCTCATATGTCCCTGACTGGTATATGCTGCAAATGTTACACCGACAACCAGAACTGCACATGCTATCACAGCTATAAGCACTATTAAATTTTTATGTGATGGTCTGTCCGTCAGTTTCATACCGGAAGCGCTCCTCCTTATCCTGTACTCTTTTCAAAATTTCATCTTTCTGCCCTATCTGTTCTTTGCCAGCAGATAGAAGATATCGGTCTCTTTCGTTGTTTCTTCCCAACTGATCTCTAAAATATAATATGTCAGATAAGTTGTATCTACATTTGTATTTGATTCATCTCTGCGGACTGCTGTCTGCGCATTCGCGGCAAGCCAGTACAGCGGTTCTGCATGTCCCTGAACCTTAGCATATGTCTCAAAATTTGCCTCATGCATACTGTTATCTGCATATTTATAACCATTTGCTGACGTACTGCTAAGATTTATATAACTGCCCTCCAGAGGACTGCTCTTGTCAAATGTATATGTATAATTCTTCTCGGTCACAGAACCCGTACCAGCAGGTACCGAATCTACCTCTGTCGCCTTGTATATGTGGAAGGTCAGACCCTTCAGATTCGTAGTGTGCACGATCTCCAGTTCATGCTCAGATGCATCACTGCTTACACTTACGACACGTCGTATCGTAACCTTTCCATCCTCGTCTACATCATCATCTGTATATGACATATCAAGTGAGGTCTGGGCTTCTCCATGCGGTCCCCGTATTGCGATCGATGTCGGCGCCTTGATATCTACCAGCGTCGTTATATCCGCCTTTCCAGCAAACCACGCATAAGAAAACGCAACCAGCAGAGCCAGTATCACGATACCGGAAAATACAGAACGTACCAACATCATTCTGCTGCTATTCAGTTTTTCCTTTCTCTCTGTCGTCTTTCTCATGCTTTTACTCCTGTAAACGAATCAAACACTGCATTTAGAATCATTTCACAACCTGTTAATTGTCTCTGCCTGTACTGCCTTTTTCTGTATCAATCGACAGTTACACTTAGATAGATATATCCCGCTTTTGTTCCAATATACTCATCTGCCTGATTGTAATATTTATCACATACATTTAGTACCTCGTCTGAGATACTGCTGTTGATCACTTTGTCTGTAACAACCTTATCCGTCGTGTCCTTGTTGTAAAACAGTTTGCTTCCACCAGTCGTTCCCATGATCTTCTGATCATTTATAAATGCCAAAAGCTCCTGATAATCCTCATTCTGATCTGAAATATCTGCAAACAGATCTCCATACAGACTGGTTGCATTATATATATAATTTCTGAAATACTTCGGCCACACCCAATATAATGTTATCTTATATACCGTATTTACCTCGAATGCTCCACCATCTACTCCCGCTTCTGCCGCCGTGATCGTAAAGACATTTCCATTTACTCCTGCTTCCGCAGAATCTTCTCCCTCTGCTTCTATCGGAGGAATCCAGCCACTATATCCATCCGCATCATCCAGATGACGGAATATCAGGATATGACCATCTATCATATTCTGTAAGATTGTATTGTCAACACGCTTTGCCCGTTTCGACTGCACCTCTGTACCATCTTCTCCAACCGTTATGGGTGCGCTGTATGCTTCTGCTTTCAACGTGATCGTCATAGACTGCTGCCCTGACTTCTTTGGTATTACATAGAATTCCAGCTTGCCACTGGCTCCTGGCTCCATCACGGTCTGTCCATCCTGATACCAGGCAATTCCGCTCGTTCCAAGATAATAGGTCGTTCCCTTTGTATCAACCGTCTTTCCAGTCTCTGTATCATAATAACTGTCATACTCTACCGGCTTTCCTGCACTAAGCTTCGGATCGTCTGTATCATCCTTCAGATAATGTTCCTGTTCTGCCATCTGTCGATCCCCAATACTAGCCAGTTCAAATGCAGAATCCATTCCACCTGCCACATCATTGGTGTTTCCGGTAATGATACGATTTGCTACAAACCATGCGATACAGACAACCACAACTGCTATAAATGCGGAAAATGCCAGGATCATGCTTCGATTTGCACGTTTCTTATCCTCAATGATCTGCGCATGCAGTTCTTCATTGGAAAGAGCATCCATCTCTAAATCAGCAGTTTCTTTATTCTTCATTATCTGTTCAGGTTCTTCTATCTGCTGCTCAACCGGATTCTGCTCTGCCATTTTCCACACCTCCTTGTCTGTTTTCTATTTGCTTATATAAACAGCTTTAGGGACATCGGTTCAATCCATTAAAAAGCCGTTGCTTATCATGAATTGCTCTGTGTCCCTTCGTTTTTTCTTCTATGGATTGCTTTGCTCCGCCATCACACCTGCAAGGCTGACGGTTACGCTGTAGGTGGAGGTATCTTCTTCCTCGCCGTTATTTATACAATCGGCATCTGTACCTTCCATCCATATGTATATGCGCATCCTGACACCATCATAGCCAACATGCTCTGCAATCTTTTTGTTATCTGTACTGTCTGTCGGCAGCCTATAGTCTTCCCCGTATTTCTCTGCCGCCCAGTTGCTCCCATTCTGGTCAATGTAAGTTGTTCCGTATATATGCGGATATGTGACTGTCGCTGTAGAATTCTCGCTGTCCACATAGGTCCAGCCGTCTTTTGCGTCCGCATCATTTCCTTTTCCGGTTTCATCGGTTGGTGAATATACCAGCTTAAGCTGTTCTTCTCCGCCATCTTCCTGAATCGTGATCGCCACTCTCATCGACTTCTTTACACGATCCGAGCCTGTTCCGTTTTCCACCGCCACCTGAATTGCTCCGCCGTCTTCCGAACCATTCAGATATACATCGGCATAACCGGAATCTGTGATGGTATACAATGTATATTCACTTACTACATATGCGTAATAATCTTCTCCGGCAACCTGATATTTACCGGCTGCATCCAGTGAATCCGGTTTGATATATGAGGTTACTTTTCCCTCATTGTCCCATCCGTAAGATACATACCAGTCTTTTATATTATTGGTTGACGATGGACTGATCTTATGTCCTTCCGTCTGTGCTTTCAGAGATGCCTGATCTCCACCATGCTGAACTTTATCTCCTTCTGCGATCTGAAGGATGAATCCATTTGTTTTTGCACTGATGGTTGTAGTCGTTCCATCTACTTTACGATTCGATATAAACCACGCATAGGTTGCAGAAACAAGTGCAATTCCTGCGACCAATACCATTGCAATTGCTGCAATTAATTGCATCCTCATTCGTTTGGTTTGTTTCATATGCCTGTTTTCCTTTGTTTGTATTCTTTCCCTCTTATTTGTATCCCTGCTACTTGCCAAAAAGCAGAAGCATATCGGTCTTCTGCCCTTTGGCAAGTACTCCATACCACAACTATGGAGTACGGGAGTATATATATTTATTACTTATATTCTGCCGGTGTCGCCTCAAATGTAACTGTAGCTCCGCAATCTATAAGATTTGCAAGGTTGTCTGTATATACCTGCTTATCAGCACCATCGTAATATGCATATACCTTAACCACTACATCACCTTCTGTCTGACCAAACTGGTCGGCGTAAATAACACCATCTGCATCAGACTGTGATTCAATCACCATTTTTGTTCCGTCATACTTTACAACAGCCCATCCAGCCGCCGTTGTCTCTGCATCTGACTTATATGCCATAACAAGTAAGCGCATTGCTGTTTTCAGACTTTCATCCTTTGTTGCTGTTACTGTCAGATCTGAAACCTTAAGCTTGGTGAATTCACCATCGTAAGTTCCGGTTCCTACATAGAATGTATTTAAGAGTGCATACTCTTTGTCAACTGCTTCTGCCGGAGTTCCAACAGCAAAACGTGTTCCTGTCTTTTCATCTGCCTTTGTCTTATCAGATGCATACGCAGATTCAAACTGGTATGTGTCTGTATCTACTGTATTTGCCCACTGTGCCGGATAAAGTGCTGTAGTCTTTGTTGTCTCGCTGGCTGTTGCTGCTGTTTTTGAATCAGCAGTTGTTTTGCCTGCAGCCTTGTTGTCAATTACAAGATAAGCTGAATTTGACTGTGCGCTAATGTTTGTTGTTGTAGCAGTAACCTTGTTGTTACTCACAAACCATGCATAGGTTGATGAAGCAAGTGCAATGGCTGCTACAAGCACCATGGCAATAGCTGCTACAAGCTGTTTCTTCAATGCTTTTACATTTTTTGCATTTTCCATGTTCATTTCCTCCCATGTATTTTCTTTGTTGTTGAATTTCTCGTTCTTTATATATAAACAGCAGTTGCGGTGCTGTATATACCGTTATTGATTTCTTCTTGTATCCCAGGTAATCTCCCGATCCGAATAATAACTGTCATTTGGGGCATCGTTACCTGCCGCATTGATCGGCTTGTCACCTGTCAGGGTATCTTTAATATCTTTTACAAACTTCCACAAAAGACTTGTATCGTCATCTGTATCTGCATCTATATGCATACTGAATTCCACGCTTCCGCCGATGATGGAATCCACACATTCCGGATCATCACCCTCCATCCAGATCACTATGGTGTATTTGTCAACATTGCCAACCAGAAAGTTCTCCTCCCGGTAGGAACAGACCACCTTGTCTGACTGGAAATTCTCGCAGCCATCTTCCGGCTCTCCACTTGACGATGGTGCGGCATATACAACCCGCTCACCATTTCGCCAGACAGCCACACGGACGGCTTCTTCTGCACCCTTCGCACAGGAATCTAACGTGATCTTCGCATTATAGCCAAGATCCTCCTTCCCGGCATTTCGAATGTAATAGGTATACGCCATATAGTTTCTGCCATTATGACTTCCTGACACCTCATCGATATCTTCCGGAAGATCATCGATCGAAATGTTCGTTGCATCTGCTACAGTGTCTGCTACAAGCTTTGCTGTTGCTCCCTCAAAATCTCCTGTCTCTGCAATACTGATTCCCTTCCGGTACAATTCCAGACGATTCAGATTGATCGTGAAGTTTCCCATCTTCTCCTGCATAAATGCCGCAATAAATAATATCGCGATCAGAAGCAGAAGCCCCAATAACAGAAGCTGTACCTTGTCGATACGAAGAAGGGCTGCCCCGATCCGTCGGCGTTTCCTGTGCGGCATATACATACTGACCAGTGTCTCAGGATCAACATCTTCGCCCGCCTCACTCATCATTGCTTCCAGTTCTTCAATCCGGATATAATCCTGCGAATGTTGTTTTCTGCGCCTCCGAAGCTTCTTGCTCTTTCCGGCAGCCGAAACTGTATCAAGATTGTTTTCTGCGCTTTCAATATTTTCCTTATTTTCGCTTTTCTCTTTTTCTTTCCTCATATGTGTTCTCACAGCCTGTAACGTTTCTTTACATAAGCTACATATTCCTGCATCTGTCCCCGTTCTTCCATATCAGCAAAACGAAGCTGAATACCCGAAAGATAACGGAATGCACCTCCCTTAGGAAGCTCTCTTGTCCAACAGACAACTCCTACCACTTCACGTTCCGGCTGTCCATCCGTCGTACCGCCCATCCTCGGAAGCGTAAATACACATGACTCTCCGACCTGAAACCAACGGTTCATATAAACAGCAAGACCATTGTTCGATATATCGGCTGTCATTCCTTTTTCTTTATCAATCTCACCTGCGGCATTTAACGGCCAGGTGTCCTGCATATACTGGATCGGAAGCTCCACCTTCATACGGATATCCACACGCTTGATAAACTGCCGGTTCTCCATAACACGCCGAACCTTCCAGTATCTTCGGATTCCTTCCTTCACCACATCATCTACATAACCCGCTATAACCTGCGTTTCCTCCCCTGCTCCATACTGGAACAGGATCTTCTGGTTCTCGTCCGGTATAAACGCTTTTCCATTTACCAGCGGAATAGACACCAGAAATGCCGACTCATCAAGCGCCTTATTAAATGTGCTGATCATATTAAATTGTGGCTGCTGACTTGCCGGTACATCAAGCGCCAGCCGCAGCTTGGTTGCCGGTTTTATATCTATCGTTCCTGCCATTTTATCCCTTACTTTCTGCTCTGAATAATATGTATCTCTGATCGGATAAACCTGTATTTTTCCGCTCCAAAACGCCCTGTCGAATTTTGGGCGTATGTGTCTAATATATTAACACACTGTGAACATAAAATCCACTGTTTTTAACAGGAATGCGTTCATAACGCAAAAAGCTGCCAGAACCTGTCATATACCTTTTTCATCCGCCTTGCACTATTCAGGCAGAACCGGTTAAAATATATGACACATTCTGACAGCTTCCTGTCTTTTTATTTTAGCTCTCGTTTCTTGTTTAGTGGCTTATATAATACTTTAGAAACTTATATAATGTCCCTGATAACAATTATACTGCTTATGATTCCTTGCTGCTCTTTTCTGTATCAGCAGATGTCTTGTCGTGTTCGGAATCTCTCTTTATAAATGTCTCATTGATAAAAAAGAATCCTCCCAGACCGATCGCAACAACACCAAAAACAATAGCAAATATATCCATACCCATTTTATTATTCTCCTTTTCTTCTTACATTTTCTATATATAAATGCAAGAAGTCAGAAGTTTCTTTCCATCCTTTTTATGTATATAAGCAAGTCTTCGGTACCACTGAGATCCCGGCACCAGGATGCTGGTCTTCACCCACCATACCCGGGCATCATAGACGAAGCCTGACAGGGTAAACAAAAACGGCAATACCAGAATCCAGATATCCACTGTTCTTTCTGACTGAACCGTTTTCAGATTCTGCGTTTCGAATACCGTTCGAAGAACACTTCCTGCCGGAAGGATTCCCACCTCATTGATCGTGGCTGTCTGAATTTCACGAAGCACGGCTTTGTTCTGTTTCAGCCCCCGTTCCATTCTGGCACTTTCCATATCTCCCATGCCGAAAACTGTGGCAGTTAATATCAGTATGATGCAGTATATCATACATATTTGTCTCTTCTGTTGTCGGAGCATATCTGCCACCTCACTTTTTATACGTCATCTCGTGAGCATAGCTCACTCAATGCATTCCGCAAAATCAACATCCTTGCGAGCAAATAATTTTACATTCATTATCGCATAAGTATAATAAAATGAGTATCCGTTATTTTATTCTTATCTATTTCTTAATTTCTTCATGAAGCTGCGATTCAAGCTTCTGGATATCTTCTTCTATATCCCCCTCCAGCTCATGTACATCTTTCGCCAGCCGATCCTTAAACATTAAAAGGAAGCTGACAAGAAGCAGTCCACTGGATATCCAGATGGCGCGGAAGCCCAGATGCAGGGACAGGATACCTCCGATTCCGGCTCCGATCGCAAAGAACAGGATCACACCGAAGTAATACATCGACTGGACTAACTGCTCCGGTTTCTTCTCTCTGATATATACTGACAGTGCCGCTGTACCACTCCTGAGATTTCCGATACACATTGTACTGGCGTAAGAATGTCCGTTGACCTTTCGGAATGTCTGAACCTGCATCGCACAGGAGAAGGATACCAGCACGGTTGCCAACATGTTCCAGCCTTCTGTTAAGAAGCCTACAAAGAATAAGATCAAGATCTCCATCAGCAGAATCGACTGTCTCCAGTGCAGCTTCTTCGCATATTTGAATCTGCCCTGTATCTGCTCCGCAAAGAATACACCAAATGCAAATGCAAACAATGGGTACAGGTAACGAAGTCCCGCCTGCCATTCAC